>Ga0247810_10001007_pt1 | contig 20069 bp, 25 predicted proteins | sample UWRJL119311C1_FD_179918 | JGI IMG/M metagenome (GOLD analysis project Ga0247810, IMG submission 179918) | Plant litter microbial communities from Arlington Agricultural Research Station in Wisconsin, United States - UWRJ-L119-311C-1 | ecosystem: Environmental > Terrestrial > Plant litter >... | reverse complement strand
AAAGCCGATAGGAAATCAGTTAAAAATTATTGCTGTTTTGAGTTTTGTTTCGGTGATTTTAGTCGGATATTATTTTTTTCATCTAAACCGAATTACTCAAATTGTTTCTGTCGGAATATTTGCCATTACGGCACTTTATACTTTACCTTTTTTTCCGAATCGAAGAAATGCCAGAAACTGGGCCGGAGTAAAAATTTACATTGTGGCACTCTGCTGGGTGGGAGCGACCTTGGTTTTACCGATAATAAATGCCGAAATTCCGTTTACAGCTAATTTTTTTATAAAATGCATTCAGCGGTTTATATTGGTTTTTGTTCTGATTTTGGTTTTTGAGATTTTGGATTTGGCGAATGACGATCCGCATTTAAAAACCGTTCCACAAAACATCGGCGTAAAGCGAACTAAGATTTTAGGTTTTTCACTTTTGGTTCCGTTTTGGATTGTTGGTATTTTAACCTTTACACTTCATGAACTCATCATCAATCTCATTATGGTAGTCATGCTGATGTTATTTATATTGTTTGCCAATACCAACCGATCTAAATATTATACTTCTTTTTGGGTCGAAAGCGTGCCTATTCTTTGGTGGCTGATGATTGTATTTTTTTGAAAAAACTTTTAAGAATAAAAAACCTAAAGTCTAAAATAATCTGGGCGTGCCACCATTTAAAAAAGGCCTAATCAACTTTGCGTTCATTAGGCCTTTTTTAAATGGTGTCGGGCTATCCGCGCTACTTCGGTAGCCTGCTTCTATCACTCACGCAAGTCGTAAAATAAGAAAATTCATTTTCAGAAGAATATGTTTAATCTTCCAAATCAGCGAGAGAAAAAATTATTTCGTTTTCTGTTCCGCCATCGCTTTATTCAAATCAGCTTTTGCTTCATTTAATTTTTTTCTTTTTTTATCAATCTTTTCTTTACTTTCCTTGTCTTTAATTGCTTCGTTCAAATCAGCATTTCTTTCGTTGACTTTTTGCTGTTTTTCTTTTACTTTTTTGTCAAGATCATGATTTACTGTTTTGGTTGTGCAATTCTTTTTGGTTTGCGAAATAGCATCTTCAACTCCTCTAATCTGATTTTGATTACCGGCTTTTTTAGCAGCTGCTAATTTTGTGTTCAATTCACATAGTTTTCTTTCGCAACCTTTTAAAGTTGCACAATTGCTCTGTGCAAACCCAATAATAGAAAAAGTAAAGAATGCCATTGACAAAAATTTAGTTTTTAATATCATAAAATTTGATTTTTAATTATTGTTTGAAATTAGATATAAAAATAAGAATTTACAATTTCATATTGTAATTGCATCTCAAATCCATCCTAAAAAAGGTTTTATCTGAAAAAGGTTTTAATTATACATTTATTTTAATGTTGTTTTTTAAACCTCTGGATTACTTTTTTAACTCTTTTTTAAATGAGTCAATTTTAAAATGAACTCCCTTTTTCTGTCTTATAACCAAGAATTCTCGTCTTGTAACATTTTTCTCATTTTTTTTTAATCTCAGCTATAATTTTGTGGAAGAAATAAAAGGCTAGCAATATTTATTTTTAATTATTTGGTTGTATTTCAGTGTTTTGTGTTTATGTAAAACGCCATTTATTGAATTTTAATTAAAGCACGAAATAAAAAAGTGGAGCAGAACCCACTAAAAAAAAACGAACTGTTTCGCACAGTAAATGCGAAGGCAAATCCTGAAAAGCCTTACGAGTAGGGAAACAAATAAATCAAATCATGAGCCAAGCTTCAGCAGCCTCATCGGCACAAATCGATATTCTTGTTGTAATAGACACTGAATATATAAAAAGTAATTTTGCTAAGAACACAGATCCTAATAATCCTCTGGGAATAAACCATAGTAGTCAATACATGATAGCTTACAGTCCAAGAGGAATTGCTTCAGGACAGGGTACAGCAGATTTAAGCGTTAGAGCAAACGCCGGAGATTATGTTTCTTTTAGGGGAACATCAATTCAGCAAAATTCTGATGATTCTGTAATTCTTTACGGAATTAAATATTGGAGTGGAGATCAGGTATTTAATAATTTCACAACAAATATTGTTACAAGAAACAGAGCCGTACAGCCTGATCCAAATCAGCCAAATGGTATTCCTCCTGTTGCAACAGTTCAAAATTTCACCAGCTATGATTCTAAAATAGCAAGAGGCGGAACAGAGAATTTTTATGTTTATATCGCCGTTTATACTCTTGCCGGTGATGGGCAAACACAAGAATTATATGGATATTATTATTGGGATCCACAAGTTGTTGTTCCAGCTTAATTTTTAGTAAACCTAATAAACTTTTTGAAACACGAACAAATCTTTTGTTCGTGTTTTCTTCATCATAAAAAGAATCAAATGTATAATTCTTCTTCAACTCTTCAGAAAACGGCTTATAGAATTTTGATTGTTATTGATACAGCCGCAATTAAAAATAAATATTCTATTCATGATCTTGATGGCGAAAAACCAATCAAAATTGAGCAAGCTAATTGGTTTGCTATTTATCAAAAAAATGATCTTGACAGGATAAATTCCATACATGCGGTAGATGTTGATTCTAAAAAAAATGACAAAATCATTATTTCAGGAATTTCTATTGATGGGGGATCTTCTGACTCAATTATTTTGACTCAAATTAGAAATTACAAATCAATAGAAAAAAGTAGTATTTCATTTGAACCAGTTTGTGTGTCCAGAAAAACGATTTCAAATAATGAAAATAGTGAAGATGGATTGTCTGTGATGAATGTCGAACAAAATTTTATATGGTTTGAATCTGCAGTTTCTCATCCTGGTAAAATTAAAGTTAAAATATACTTTTCACAGTATTACTTAAATTCAGATGGCAATAAGCAAGATTTATATGGACGTTTTTGGTTTCCTCTAGAGATTAAATTTTATTAGAAATTTAATATTGTGATTAATTGCAACTTTTCTCCTCATTTTTACAAACGTGTTAAGTATGCTTTTTTATGATTTTATTGATAAATATAAAGTGCCACTGTATCATTATTTGCCTTCTTCGTAACTAAGAATCATGACCTTGTACCATTTTTTAATTTAAAGCTAAATATCTGATATAGTTTTGGTATAGAAAATAAATACTATTTCTATTTAGAGATAAGTGGTAATAAAATAAGTGGAGCAGAACCCACTTAAAAAAACGAGGCGGTTCTGAAAAGCCTTACGAGTAAGAAAAAATATAAATTCAAAAGTTATGTCAGATTTATTAGCAGGAGCTTATTTAGCAAAAGGTACAATTGGAAATGTTGGAATGCCAGGTGCTCCGGTCGCAGCATTTAGTTTAGTAGTTGTACCATCACAAAATTCTGTATCAGGTACAGTTGTAATTACTCAGGCTATACAAGGTCCTGATAGTCATATTGTGGTTCCGGTAACTGGAAAAATATATGCAACAGGATTAGGTCAGTATACTAAAGTTGTTAGTTTACAAGGACAATATGTACATTCTGTTCCTCCACCGGCAATTGGTTCTTTTTTAGCCAATTTCGATGCTCATTTTGCTATCGATAATGCATGGAACGGAAATGGAGGGTTTTCATATTTCCAACATCAGGTTGAGAATGTACCGGTTGCAGCAGTGAAAAATTTGCAGGAAGAATTAGTATAAGTAAAATTCTTAATTGAAATTCTATTTTGGGGAATAGAGTTGTAAATAAGAGTTTTGTTTATTTAAGAAGATCATCTGTACAAGGTGATCTTTTTTGTGGTAAAATGATTCTCTAAAGCAATTTTATCATCATCTTATTGTATTATTTTCTGAGACTTCTTTAAGAACTTTATTTCTTTCCAAAAGAAAATGAATCAGATGATTTTTTAGAAACACGACATCAAATAATTTTCCAATAATACCAAACGGAGTTTCATATTGCAGTTTATCTGTCATGATGGTAACTCCGTTTTTTTCTTCAAAAAAATGTTCGTGTTTGAAGGTTTTGAATTTCCCTTCCTCCATTTCATCTACAAAATAGTCATAAAAACCCATTGCCGTAATTCGGCTTTTATGTGTGAGATAAAAACCGAAATGTTTCCCACGCCAGGTTACGGTTTCGTTTAAATTGATTAAACCAGATGTAACGCCGGCGATTGCAGCTTCGTTTGATTTACTGGCAGATTGTTGATGAACATCGATGTTTCGCGAAGCATCAAAAAGAGTTTTTTTTGATGCTTTTATTTTTGTGGTGAGGTTTATGGTTGTCATTTGCTTAATAAATTTTTAAAAGCTTCATCAACATTTTCAAACTTAAATTTAAAACCATTCTCCAAAAGTCTTTTTGGAATCACATTTCGACTTTTTAAAACCAATTCGGCTTCTGTGCGAATCAAGAAAGAGCCAATTTTCAATAGAAAAATATTCACCGGAATCCCAAAAGGAAAACCGACTGCTTTTCGAAGTTTCTGCATAAAATCAGAATTCCTGATTGGTTCCGGAGAAACTACATTAATAACTCCTGTAATTTCTTTTTGAATAATAAAATCAACCGAATTGGCAAAATCCTCTTCATGAATCCAGCTGACAAATTGATTTCCTTTTCCTTGTTTTCCTCCAAAGCCGGTTCTTGCCAAAGTCTTTAACGGAATAAAAGCACCGCCGTTTTTACCCAGAACAATTGAAGTACGTAGAGCTGTTTTTAAAGTATGTGGAGTTTCAGTTTTAAAAAATGCTTTTTCCCAGGAAAGTGCGACATTTATAGAAAAGTCATTTCCAATTTCACCATTAATTTCATCCATTTGTTTGTCCAATGAAAAACGATAAATAGTTGACGTTGATGAATTAAGCCAGTGTTTCGGCGGGTTTTTACAGTTTAAAACAGCTTTGTTTAAAATCTTAGTGCTTTCAATTCTGGATAATAAAATCTCTTTTTTGTTTTCTTTGGTGTAACGGCAATCCACAGATTTTCCTGCCAGATTAATTAAAACCGTTGCATTTTCCAATTCATTTTCCCAGCCGGAAAAAGTTCTGGCGTTCCAGTTTACATATTTAATTCCGTCAATTGTTTTTGAGTTTCCTCTGGTCAGAATTACAATTTCTTCAAATTTATCTTTGAAATGATTCACTAAAACCTGTCCTAAAAAACCGGTTCCGGCTGTGATAATGAGTTTTTTCATGGTGTTTTAAAAAGTCTGTTTTTTTTCAATATCAGGGAATACATTGTCAATTCTTCTGGCTAACTCAGGAAGTTTGATTGTAGGAACTGCAGGAAATAAATGATGTTCTAAATGGTAAAACATGCTAAATGTAATCTTGTTTTTCCATTCTTTTCTTTGCGTTCTGGCATATTCGGGAGATTCTTCCGTGTCATGATGCACGGTCCAAACAGCAAAAAAAGCCATTAAAAATTCGGCGAAGACCATGATTATTATGTGATAAATCAAGAAATGAACATTGAAATAAAAAACAAGAAATGTTACTATTGCAATTGAGATGAGTTCTAAAATTACATTTTTAATATAATTCTTATTTCCGAGCTGTAAGGTAATTTTGTGAATTAAAAACATATGAACAGGGCCATATAAAATGGCTCCGTACCAAGTCATCCGTGCTGATTTACCTTCATAATCTTCCTCTGACAGGCAATATTTATGATGCCTAATGTGATTGAATTTTACCGCATGAATTGAAACCATCAATAAAATACTGTTTGAATAAAGCGTAAACCACGTTAAGAACTTATTTGTTCCCAATGAATTATGAAAACCATTATGGACTTGTCTCAATCCCGTTAAAAAGAAAAAAGCTGAAAAAGGCAACGCTAATAAATAGTATCCAAAATAAGACAGCACCATAGAAATCACAAACCATGGAATTGTCAGGTTATTTTCGATCAGCATTTCTTTAAAACTAAGACTTTTTAAATCTTTCCATTCTACTTTTTTGAGTATCTCCTGATGTGTCATCTTATTGATTTTTTGATTTAAGCTTTAAAAACTAATCTTTCTTCCTGAGCTTCTTTGGCTTTTCTTTTTCCTCTAAAGAAGAAATACAAATTAAAAAATAACATGAAGCCAAGATAGATAGAAAATCCGCCAATTTTATAACTTAGCTTTTCAATCAATTCCTGATAGCTGTTTTCGATAATATTCATTTGAAGGATCATGAGTGCAAACCCAATATTTAAAAGATAAAACCCTGTTTCGAAAAGTTTGTTTGTGGCTTCGGCGATATCTTCCCGTCCTTTAAAAATGTCCAGCATAAAGATTTTTCCGTTTTTGAAAAGCGTTTTAGAAACATAGTAAGTAAGGAACAAAGCGATTGGTAAATAGATGCCGTAACCGATTAAGATTTTTGTAGTTTCCATGATATTTAATTTTTAGATTATTTAATTAATTTGTGAATGTATTTGGTTAGGATAATAATGTTGAGATAATGTAATAGTGAAATAATGAAGATGATTATGGAAGTTTTGATTCCGATAGTCTCAATTAATTGTGTTGAAGAACTGATTTTTTGCCAGGAAATAAGAGTCATAGCGCAATACCCAATATTTAAAAGATAATAGCCCAAAAGCAAAACCTGATTGATTTTTTGACAGATATCTGCATGATTCGGAATCAGTTCTGCGACATAAATATTTCCGTTTTTATAGCATATTTTACCCACTTTCAGAATGATGAAAATCGTAATGCTGAGGTAAATAAAATAGCCAATGATGTTGAGGTTCATGATTAAAGGAGTTTATAATGACCTATTAAATTATGAATGAACAATGCGGTATTCACTAAAGCAAAGAGCACAAAAAGAGTATTCATGCAGTAGCTTCCAACTTTAAAGATCAGTTTTTGCGGAATCTGATACATCGGATAATAAGCTATTTGAGTAGCAACTTTGCCAACCCAATACAAAGCAATTAATCCGGTCAAGGCAACTGCCAAAGCAGATTGTTCTCTTAATTCGGTTGTAAATAGTATCGCAATTAATCCAAAACAAAAATTTAATCCCTGAATATATCTTCCGTACGTTTTGGCAATTTCCTGATTTAGAGGTTTAAGTTGTTTCACATCATTGTACCAGTCAAAAACTTGGTGACGAATATAAGGATAGATAAGAGCTGTAAATATTTGACCAATTCCACTGAGGATTATGAGCCAGTTGGGTATAGTTATGTTCATGATTTCTGATTTATAATTAATAAAATTTAGTTGTAAGCTTCTTCAAGTGCTAAAACAGTTTTGAGTTTTCGTTTGTTTTTTACTTTAATTGCAGATCCTTTTGCCAGAAAAACGGATGTTGGAATAGTGTTTTCTAAAAACTCAAAGTCATTGCCATAATTTCCTGGAAAATCAATATCAATTCTATGATTTAGAACTTCCAATTGTTCCCATCTCGGATGTTGAACTTCATATTCAAAAGTAGTTTCGGTATCAATTTTTGTATACCCGAAATAATGTTCCGTAATAAATTCAGCTTCAGAATTAATTTCTATTTCTTTTGGTTTTTTGACAGTTTGTACCTCAATAGTATTCCATTGATCTTTATTTTTCCACTGGTAAACAAAAGTATTTGTGTCCTCTGTTTCCATAATTTCATGTTTCATTTTCTGCGTTTCATAATGTTCCTGATACAAAGTATTCGCAATAAAACTGATGGCTTTTTTAGGAACAATTTCTTTGATGAAAACAACTCCACGTTTCCATTCGCCATTTTCAAAACGTTTTACATAGAATCTTAAATTTACCTCCTCAAAGTCTACATGAAACGGAACTTTAATTCCAAGAACTTTGGTGTTTTTAAACATAAACCCCACTATGCTTACGTAACATTTATTGTCCCAAATATCTATTTCTGTTCCTGCCGGAAGATATTTTTCTAAGATTTCAGCATCAACTTCATAATTGAAAAGTGCTAAGTTTTTCCATTCTGCTTTTAAGAAGTTCATTTGTTTGCTTTTTTATAGATTATTAAAGTAAGATGCAGTGCAAGTATTGATGGAATTGCAAAAAAGAAATAAGTTTTAAAGTCACCTTTTGGTAAATAAGGATTTATGCAGACTGTAATAAAGAATAATATTACTCCAATTATGTACCATTGAAGCCCTTTATTATGAGGTTCGTCCATCAGCATACATCCACCAATTGTTACTTGAAAGAGTCCTGTAAGAATACTGAACAATAAGCCTAATGCAGTTAGATCTATAATTGGGAAAAGACCTGTAAGGAAAAGTATCGTAGGTATGCCGACAAAAAAAATATTGAGATAATTAACATTTTTCATAATTAGTCATTATTGTAAACTTCTGGGAAATGAAGTTTAGTTTGGTTTTACTTTGAGATTTATTTCATAGTTTTCAATGTGTTCATGTTGCTCAACTATTTTTTTCATTATGATGTAAAAATAAATTGCAATTGACATTGGGAAAATCATCATCAATGACCATTCTATAGCATCATTACTTGTTTGATAATAATTGTTTTGTAAGTATAATATGGCAAGTTCTACTATTGTTATTATCCAATAATTAGATAAATGTTTTTTAGCATAATCCAATTTATTGTAAGTTTTTATGGTTAAATAAATAGCTGAAACTACTTGAATAACTCCTAACGGTATTTGAGCCAACAACCCTAATAAACAGTAAGAAATAATACTAAGGTGGTAAACAAAGCAATTTTATTTATTTTTTTGAGTGTTTTCATAATTATAGTTTATTTTAAACTTTCAGAAAAAAATGAAAGTTTTAATTAAATTTTTTTAGATTGAACTTTTACTTCATAATTTTTAGAACCAAACGTCCTAACCAGTTTTCATTGAATTCGGTCATTTTATCTAACATATTATCTGCTTTTAAAACAAAATCATACAATTTAGAAGTCTGATCTACAAAATGTTTTTCTTCAACGGAATCTTTTGCTTCAATTGTCGATACTTCTTTTAAGATTTTAAGGGCAGGTTTGATTTCTCTTTTGCTTCTTTCTCTCGAAATTTTTACTGCTAATTCGTCTAAATCTTTCTCGGCTGTAAAAAACTCTCTTCTTTCTCCGGCTTTATATTCTTTATAGACAATTCCCCAGTCCATTAAAGCTCTTAGGTTCATGCTGGCATTTCCACGCGAAATCTGCAATTCGTCCATAATGTCTTCCATCGAAACGGCTTCGTTTGAGACCATTAATAATGCATGAATCTGTGCCATGGTTTTATTAATTCCCCATTGAGAACCTAAGGCCCCCCAGGTTTGTACGAACTTATTTTTTGCTTCTTTGAATTTCATTTGTCGATTTTATTGTTTTTCAAACGGTCAAATGCAAATCGCATAAATGCTCATTGTCATACACCAAATGTAAGTAAAAGTTTTTAAACTTTCAAAAATAAATGAAACTTATTTTGTAATTATAAAGTTATGTTAATTCAAGTCCCGAAACTTTCGATTAAGTAATGATACAGCTATTTTTGTAAAAATCACATTTATGGAATTATACTACACCTTTTCAGTACTAATAGTGCTGGCTTCTTTCTTCGCCTATTTAAATTTAAGATTTTTAAAGCTTCCGGGAACTATCGGAATAATGATTATTGCCATGTTAGTTTCGGTTGGAATTCGTCTTTTGGGAGATTCTTATTTTCCTGCGACTACAAAACATTTTTTTGACCTTATCAAAGAGTTTGATTTCAATGAAATCTTAATGGGGGCGATGCTTAACTTTCTACTTTTTGCCGGTGCATTGCATGTGAATATGTCGGATCTTAAAGAACAAAAAGTTCCTATTATGATATATTCTACAGTCAGTGTAGTATTGTCAGCACTAATCATTTCCATTCTGCTTTTTTATATAGCACCCTTTTTCGGAATAAAGATTCCTTATATCTTTTGTCTGGTTTTTGGAACACTAATTTCTCCTACCGATCCAATCGTGGTGTTGGGAGTCTTAAAGGAAGCTAAAGTTCCTAAAAGAATAGAAACCAAAATTGTTGGGGAATCATTGTTTAATGATGGGGTAGCAGTAGTGATGTTTGCTGTTGTTTTAAAAATGGCAACCGATCCAACATTTGATATGAGTTTTGGCTCGATTGCCTGGCTATTTGCAAAAGAAGGAATTGGCGGACTTTTACTGGGAGCAGCATTAGGGTTTTCAGCATCAAGAGTGATGAAAAAAATCGACGATTATAAAGTTTCTGTCCTAATCACGCTTTCTATCGTGATGGGAGGATTTTTGATTGCCCAAAGTTTACATGTTTCTAGTCCATTAGCGATGGTAGTAGCTGGGCTGATCATTGGGAACTATGGAAAAAAAGTAGCGATGAGCGAAATAACCCTGGATTATCTGGGTAAGTTTTGGGAACTTATTGATGAGATACTGAATGCTATTTTATTCTTATTTATCGGCTTTGAGTTATTATTGCTGCCCGATTTAAACAAGCAATTGTTAACAGGCTTTGTAGCTATTTTTATAGTATTGTTTGCCAGAATTTTTTCTATTGTTTTACCATGGAAATTCTTCGATACTTTTAAATTTTTTGGTATCAAATCTACTTATAATAAAGGATCTTTAATGGTTCTGGTTTGGGGAGGAATTCGTGGTGGAGTTTCTATTGCATTAGTGCTTTCAATGCCTGAGGGAGAATATAAAAATCTGCTGCTGGAAGTTACCTATATTGTAGTATTGTTTTCAATTGTAGTACAAGGACTTACCGTTGGAAAATTAGCCAAAAAGGTTTTAGAGAAAGAATAAAGAACATAGAACATAGAATAAAGAACATAGAACATAGAATAAAGAGTAAAGAATTTGACTTTATTTTAAATAGTAAATAGAAAGCCTGCAAAATATTTTTGCAGGCTTTTTTTATCTTTTGTCATCTTTAGAATAATTAGAAGAACCATTAATATCAATTGGATTTCCTAAAAAGTGCGGCTCGCGATTTCTCAAAACATCAAAAAAAGATTTGAAAACAGAAATATACTCTCTGAAAGTAACATATCCATAGCCTTTGTATTCTCCTTTATTTGCAGAATAACCAACCGATTTTATGCCGAGTTTCTGTCCGATATAAATTGCTCTGTTCAAATGATATTTTTGAGAGATTAAAGTGGCTCTTTTAATTTTAAAAATATGTTTTGCACGATACATGGTCGAGTAGGTATCGAAACCGGCATAGTCAATAAATATTTTGGTGGTATCAACTCCATGTTTGTAACAGTAATTTTTCATTACGGTTAATTCATCGTATTCTTCGCGGCCGTTATCTCCCGAAAGCAAAATTTTATTGATTCGTTTTGCTTTCCATAATAAAATACCGGCATCTAGTCTGTCTTTTAAATATTTGCTAGGCTGGTCTCCATTGATTCCGGCACCAAAAACAATTCCGACATCATTTTTAGGAAATCTTCTGATGGAATTATAAATGTGTTTTCTGGTTGTGGATGTTACGTAATAATTAACCGAAAGAATTACAATCACTCCGAAAACGGCAAGATATAAGATGATTTTTAAGTATTTTTTCAAAATGAATATATAGGTTAAAAGTTAAAGCTTGTGAAGATAAATAAATTCAATTTTAAATTGAATTAAAAAACCGAAGTATTACTACCCCGGTTTTTCAATATCTAATAATCTAAGAAGTGTAAAATCTAAGAAAGTCTACAAAAGTCCCGCTCTCTTCAACAAAGCTTCCGGTTTTGGTTCCTGACCTCTAAAACGTCTGTATAAAGTCATCGGGTGTTCTGTTCCACCTTTTGAAAGGACGTTGTCTTTAAATTTTGTGGCTATTTCTTTGTTGAAAATTCCATTTTGCTTAAAATATTCAAAAGCATCGGCATCCAGAACTTCAGCCCATTTGTAACTGTAATATCCAGACGAATATCCACCTTGAAAAATATGAGAAAAAGCCGTACTCATTGCGTTTTCTTTTACATCCGGATACAATTGTGTGTTCGCAAATTGTGCCGTTTCAAAAGCCTTTAAATCTGTAATAGAAGTTGGGTCTTGTCCGTGCCAGGCCATATCCAGTAATCCAAAACTCAACTGACGCATTGTAGCTAATCCTTCCTGAAAACTCGCACTTTCTTTGATTTTTTGCACATATTCAATCGGAATAATTTCTCCGTTTTCGTAGTGATTGGCAAACAAAGCCAAAGCTTCCGGTTCGTAACACCAGTTTTCCATAATCTGACTCGGCAATTCTACAAAATCCCAAAAAACAGAAGTTCCCGATAAACTTGGATAATTAGTGTTGGCCAACATGCCGTGTAAACCGTGACCAAATTCATGGAATAAAGTGGTTACTTCATTAAAAGTTAACAAAGATGGTTTAGTTTCTGTTGGTTTTGTGAAATTACAAACGTTCGAAATATGTGGTCTTTCGTTAACTCCATCCTTTACATATTGCGATTTAAAAGATGTCATCCACGCACCGTTTCTTTTTCCTTTTCTTGGGAAGAAATCAGCATAGAAAATCGAAACCAGATTATTTTGTTCGTCAGTTACTTCATAAGTGATTACTTCTTCGTGGTATTTATCAATATCAAAAACTTCGGTAAATGTCAATCCGAACAGTTTTTTGGCCACCGAAAAAGCCCCTTCTAAAACTTTTTCTAATTGAAAATACGGTTTTAGTTTCTCATCATCTAATTGAAAAAGTTGCTGTTTTAATTTCTCCGAGTAATAAGCGCCATCCCATTTCTCTAATTGTTCGATTCCGTCTAACTCTTTAGCGAAAGCCGTTAATTGGGTAAATTCTTTTTGAGCTGCAGGTTTTGCTTTTGATAATAAATCAGTTAAAAAAGTAAAAACTCTATCAGGGTTTTGTGCCATTCTTTCTTCCAGAACAAAATGCGCATGTGTTTTATAACCTAATAAATTGGCTCTTTCAAAACGCAGTTTGGCAATTTTTAGCACATTTTCCTGATTGTCGAATTCATTATTCTGAAATGATCTTGCACCAAAAGCAATTGCCATTTTTTTACGCAATTCACGATTATCCGCATAAGTCAAAAACGGAACATAACTTGGATGGTCCAAAGTGAAAATCCAGCCATCTTTGTCTTTCTCTTTGGCTAAAAGTCGGGCTGCTTCAATGGTGCCTTCAGGTAATCCGGCTAAATCACTTTCGTTAGTCAAATGCAATTCGAAAGCATTGGTTTCGGCCAAAACATTTTCTCCAAATTGTAAACTCAATAAAGATAATTCTTTGTCGATTTCGCGCAATTGGTCTTTTTTATCTTCCGGTAAATTCGCCCCGTTTCTGGAGAAACTTTTATACTTTTTATCCAAAAGCGTAGTTTGCTCCGGAGTTAAATTTAAGTCTCCTTTTTGATCGTAAATCGTTTTTATTTTAGCAAATAGTGCAGCGTTCAAAGTAATATCATTTCCAAATTCTGAAAGTAAAGGCGAAACATCCTGGGCGATTTTTTGCATTTCGTCATTGGTTTCAGCCGAATTCAAATTGAAGAAAACACTTGACAGACGATCCAGAATATCGCCGGCAAATTCCATGGCAAGAATGGTGTTCTCGAATGTAGGGGCTTCAGGATTGTTGACGATAGCATCGATTTCGGCTTTAGCCAAAACAATTCCGTCCTGAAAAGCCGGAAAATAATCTTCAATGTTTATTTGTGAAAAAGGCGCTGTGTTATGTTTGGTAGTGAATTTTGAAAGTAAAACGTTCATTATGATATAGTATTTTTTATTAATTGAAGTCCAATTTTTGAATTCCAAAGATAACAATTTATAAAAATTTAATCAGTTATATAAAAGTGATTCTCTGCATAAAATCCTCTTAAATTGTGTTATAGATATGTTATTTATTTCGATAGCCGACATTAAAAGCGTAAATTGAAAAAATACGATTAGAATTATTAGACACTAATCATAATTAAATAAAACACTATGAATTATCAAGTTGTAATAAATAATATTGACACAGTTAATGAAGTGGAAGGATATTGGTCAGATGAGGATTTTGTTGCATTATTGCAAAAATTCAATTATCCGGACGGAGCTACAGCGGAGAAAAGCACTTTACCGGAATTATTAGAAATGGCTATTTCTGATTACGAAGCCAACGAAGCTGCACAGATTGTTTTAGAATATAAATTGGGTGATGAATTAAGTGCTGGACAAATTGAACAGATATCGAACAATATGCTAATTGATAAAGTATGTGAGGAATATCCGGAAATACACCTCCAAGGCAGATTATTTCATGTCAACCAATTGCTTTTTAAGGCTTACAATGGGAAGTTTCCAAACGCAAAAGCATCTGTTGTTCATTTCTCCATGAAACCTACTGATGGAGAAGTACAAAAACTGACAGCCGAAAACGTACTGAAATTATTGAATAAAGGTTTGTCTGACAGAAATCTTATCAAAAGATTATTTGAAAATCAAATATCTCAAAATATTCCGTTTCCTGAAGCAGAAAGTATTATCTGGGAACTGACAACAGAAGATGATGTAAATTATAACCTGATTACTTCAGAGAATTGGATCAATAAGGATGATATAATTGAATCTGAATTTGAATCTATCTTGGAAGAAGTCGAAGATGAAGCGTAGTTTTCAGAGATAAATTATTTAATAAAAAAAGGCTTCGCGTAATGTGAAGCCTTTCTGTTTGTGTTTTTTGTTTCACAGAGAGTCGCTAAGAAAGTCACAGAGATTCACAAAGTTTTTCTAATAGTAAATTGTAAAAAACTTAGTGAATCTCTGTGCTTTTTCTTTGTGTATCTCCGCGGAATAATCTTATTTTTTCAATCCTTCAGCCGCTTTATTAACCGCTGCTTTCAATTCTTCTTTATAAGTAATAATTGTTTCAAGCACTTTTTTGTCATGGCTTCCGATAATCTGTGCAGCTAAAATTCCGGCATTTTTAGCTCCATTCAAAGCAACTGTTGCAACCGGAACGCCACCAGGCATTTGCAGAATCGATAAAACAGAATCCCACCCATCAATAGAATTACTTGATTTTACCGGAACTCCAATTACTGGAAGCGGCGACATCGAAGCTACCATTCCCGGTAAATGCGCCGCGCCGCCTGCTCCGGCAATAATTACCGAAATGCCGCGAGTGTGTGCATTTTTACTGAAATCAAATAATTTTTCCGGCGTCCTGTGTGCCGAAACGATATCTACTTCAGTTTCAATATTAAATTGTTTTAATATGTCGATGGCATCCTGCATGACTGGCATGTCTGAGATGCTTCCCATTATGATGGCTACTTTGCTCATTTTTTTATTTTTGTAATGTTTGTTTCAGGTTTCAGTTTATTACTGAGACTCGGTGAATGTTTATTTTATTCCAATTCTGGAATCATATTCCAAATGTCTATGCCAAATTCGATTTCTAGACTTCTAATAAACTTGAGTTCAGTTGGACTTTTTTCAATTATTTTTTCAAAATATATAGTTGGACTTTCGTAGTAGTTTATCAATTCTTTGCACAAATCAATATATTTTTTTCTTTCGCGAGATAAATCGTAATCATCTAATTTTAATAATTTGACTAAATGTTGAGCTTCTTTATCATTTTCATTATAAGCTTCAAAAAGATTTAATTCTTTATTGTAAACTATTTTAGTTTCGAATTCATCACTAAAAGGAGATAAAACAGGTTGGAATTTATTCCATTTATCCGATTTTTCTTTATTCCATTGTGATTTACAAAGAAAAAGGTTGGGATATTTATTTCTTTCTAAAAAATCTTTTGATGGGTTAAAATGATCAATATCTTTTTGATCTGTTCGACCTAAATATGTCTCTGTGTAAGTGCAGAATCCCTTTTGCTCTTTAAATAAGATTTTACGAAGATTTGAATTATCTCCACCTTTTAAATACTCGATATTCTTTGCTAAAGAATTATCATATCTAGTTTGCTTCCTCATTAAAATTTATAGGCATTTGCTAATGAAAGAATTTCTTCTAATAATTTGTCTTTTTTATCTTCGTTTTTTTCAGAAGCTAAAAGTTTTTTTAAATTTCTATATCTTTCAAATGCTTCAATACCTTTTTCATTCATTAAAGATTCTAATTTGAAATCATTTTTCAATATATCATTTGGGTCATCTCCAATTGGAGAACTCCCTCTGCGAACATCAACTTTTCCTTCTTTACCAAAATATAAAATGAATCGTTCTTCTGGCTCAAATGAAGCTGCAACAAAAGGTGAGTGTGTAGCAACGATAAATTGTGCATCAGGAGCAAGTTTTTTGTAATAATCCATTATTTCCATTTGAATATTTGGATATAATGATCGTTCAGGTTCATCGATTAAAATTATTGAATCTTTTGTTTCTAATGAATATAGTGGTAATGAAGTTAGTAGAAGTTGCTTGGTTCCCGTACTTGTATCTTGAAATGGAATGATTTCATCGATTCGTTTGTTTTTTATAGGTACCGAATATTCTGTATTTACTAAATCAACTTCTAAATTTAAACGATTTAGAATATAATTGAATTCTTTTGCAAATAACTCTAATCTATTTGGATTTTCCTTTTGCCATTTATTAAATTCTTTGCTCAATTTATCTACATCATGAATAAAACCTGTGTGGATTAATTCAGACATTTTTTGAGTAAAATTTTTCCTGTAATTTAGATAGTCAACTAATAGATGAAGCCAGATTTTGGTATCTACATCACCATTAAATAATAACCCGTAATTTTCATTAAAAAATAATCGGTCATTACCTCTATATTGATAATCTTGTTTTATATTTTGAAGATCACTACTGTGTTTTTCAATTAATTCTATTGGATTGGTTGAAAGAAAATCTATGTTTTTATCGGACACTAAATTCGCCTTAAAATAAAAAATATCTTTTTTGTCTTGTTGTGGTATTAAAGATGATACAGAGCCTCCATTACTAAAATCACTTCGATAGGTATGATTTTTAAAAGACACTTCATCATTTTTTAAGTTAAAAATATCATTTCCAATTAAAAAAGCAATTTCGCCTTTATTTTGAATACGATTTTTCAAATTCCATAAACTATTACCATTTAGTATTTCTAAATTTAAAGCACTATTAGAATACTCATAAATCAATTCGAGTATACCAGTTTTTCCAGTAGCACTTTGGCCAATAAAACATATTTTATCTAAAGGTTTGCCTCTTTTTTCTTCAATATGAAAATCTTCCGGATAAGTAAAATCAAAATTCAGATTTTCTAAATGTCTAAACTGATCGATATGTAATTTTGAAATTTTCATTTATTGAGTTTTTACAAATCTAATTAAAAAATGATTGCTATTGTAACTGCGACTGCGACTGAAAACCAATTACTGACCACTAATCACTCTAATAGTATTTTTAACTTCCTCCGCAATTCGTCTCGCTTCAGCCATATCTTCATTTACAATCGTAACGTGACCCATTTTTCTAAAAGGTCTTGTTTGTTTTTTACCGTAAATATGTGGCGTAACGCCATTCCATCCTAAAATGGTTTCTATATTTTCATAAATTACATCTCCGGAAAAACCTTCGGCTCCGACTAAATTGACCATAACTCCGGCAACTTTGCTGTCTGTGTTTCCTAAAGGAAGATCCAGAATCGCGCGTAAATGGTTTTCGAATTGTGAAGTATAACTTGCTTCAATAGAATAATGACCCGAATTGTGCGGGCGGGGAGCCACTTCGTTTACCAGAATTTCATCTTCGTTGGTTTGGAACATTTCAACGGCCAATAAACCAACGTGATTAAATTTCTCTGAAACATTCAAAGCAATGGCTCTGGCTTTTTCGGCTACTTTTTCGTCGATTCTGGCAGGGCAGATTACGTATTCAACCTGATTGGCTTCCGGGTGGAATTCCATTTCCACAACAGGATACGTTTTGATTTCTCCCGATGGATTTCTGCAGACAATAACCGCCAATTCATTTTTGAAGGGAATCATGGTTTCTGCAATACATTCCACATTTGGTAAACTGTCTAAATCAGAAACCTGACGGATTACTTTTACACCATTTCCGTCGTAACCAAATTCGGTGCATTTCCATACGAACGGCAATTTTAAATCATTGATTTTAGATTTTAGATTGTCTAAATTTTCAAATCTTTCAAAAGGTGCAGTTGGGATATTGTTTTCTGCGTAAAATTGTTTCTGAATTCCTTTATTCTGAATTCCTTTTAATGTTTTTGGAGAAGGATACACTTTTACACCTTCGTTTTCTAATTGGGTTAAAGCTTCCAAATTGACCAATTCAATTTCGAAAGTCAAAACATCCACTTGTTTCCCGAAATTGTACACCGTGTCATAATCCATTAAATCGCCTTGAAAGAATTTATTACAGGCAATTTTGCTCGGCGCTTCATCACTCGGATCTAAAACGTAAGTTTGTATGTCAAATTTTCGGGTGTCAGACAAGAGCATTTTGCCTAATTGTCCGCCGCCTAATATTCCTAATTTAAAATCAGAAGAAAAATAATTCATTGTGTTTATAGTGTATTTAAGAATTCATCTGGTGTGAATACATTGATTTCTGAAAATTTAAAGTCTTTCAAATCTCTCGTAATGATGCAATCCATTGAATTTATGGATTGGGCTGATGTAATTTGAATGGCATCTTCAAAATCTTTATGTTTTGATTTTAAGCTTTTTTTTAAAATTGATTCTGTTACGGCAATTATTGAAATCGTGTCTAATAAATCTTCGATGATAGATCGCAACTCTTTTTCATCAACCACTTTTTTTGCAATATAATGCATGGTTGCAATAGAGTGGGAGGAGGAATACATAGTAATTTTATGTCGTTGGCAATAGTCGAAAATAGATATTGCATTTTTTGAAAATGGAAATCTGTTGGCAACAATGTCTACTAAAATATTAGTATCAAGAAAAATATGTTTAAAATCCATACTTTTCCTTATAATGTTCTTCCTTTACTTTTTCTTCATCAAAATCTGGCGGTAATGTTATTCTTCCAATAAGTTTTTTTACTTTAGGATGAATGTCATCATAGGTTTCTTCTTTTTCAGTCAGATTTTTAAAATAACCTTCTACCAGTTCAGATAAGCTTCTGCCTGTTTTTTTTGCATACAATTTCGCTTGCTCGATGACTTCTTTTTCTAGCGATAAAGTGAGTTTAGTGTTCATGTACGTAGAGTTTTTGCAAATGTACGTAAAATAATTATTTTGGAAAATTATTGATAAGAATAATGATTTTATAGTTAGTGATTTATCTTCTTCAAAACTTCTTTAGCAACCGCTTTATATGCGGCAGAATGATTTGCATAATCTTTATCTAAAATGATTTTCAGTTCAGGATGAATCCAGTCGTAATACTTTCCAAGAATATATAAAGTTCGAATGGAATATGCTTTTGTAGCGACTTTTACATCATTGATCAGCCAGTCAAAAGAAGTTTCGATACAATTTTGAAGGTTTTCTTCAGAAAGTATGATTCCATTCTCTTCTTTTTGATAATGTGATTTTACTAAAAGCTGCATCACTTTTGCGATTGGGCGAATGGCACTTTCTTCTTTTAGAAATTTTAAATTCGAACAGAAAAAATCAAGGTGTGGCTGCACCCAAAGAAGTTTTTCGTAAGATACATATTCTAAAACCCAGCACGCTCTGTGATGATTTTTATCAGATGTTGAAAAACAAATAGCAACAAGCTCATCATATGAAAAATGATTTTCTAAAATTTCATTTGCAAGAAGAGATCGGCTTGCTCTGCAAGGATAAACATAGTCGAGTTTTGTTTGAAGTTCAGAAGACATTTTTTTTCAATTTGAAATAGACATCTAAAATAAATAATTTAATGAAACAGTGCCATAATAATTTACGGGTAAACCGGGATAATAATAACGCGGACCGGCATTTCCCACTGCAACGGCATTTGGTAAAATTAACGAAGCGTATTTTTCATTGGTCAGATTATTTATTCCTGCAGCGATATGTGATGTTAAGCCATCAAGGATTTCGAATCGATAACCCGTTTTTAAGTTGATGATATTGTACGAATCTGAAAAAGCGGTATTGGCATCATTCATCGGAATTTCATCCACAAATTGATAATCGGCATTCAGGTAAATTCCCGATTTTGTGTTTAAAACTAATCCCGCGTTGATTTTATTGGCAGCAACTCCGGTTAATTTATTGCCTGAATAATCA
>Ga0247810_10001006_pt1 | contig 20125 bp, 23 predicted proteins | sample UWRJL119311C1_FD_179918 | JGI IMG/M metagenome (GOLD analysis project Ga0247810, IMG submission 179918) | Plant litter microbial communities from Arlington Agricultural Research Station in Wisconsin, United States - UWRJ-L119-311C-1 | ecosystem: Environmental > Terrestrial > Plant litter >... | reverse complement strand
GATCTTTGGAATTGTTCTTGCGGGTGGAGAGGGTAAGCGGCTGATGCCGCTCACCGCGGACCGGGCGAAACCCGCCGTGCCCTTCGGAGGCGGCTACCGTCTCATCGACTTCGCGCTGAGCAACCTCATCAACTCCGGGCTCACCAAGATCGTTGTGCTCACCCAGTACAAGTCGCACAGCCTCGACCGCCACATCTCGCAGACCTGGCGCCTCTCCGGACTCCTCGACGCCTACGTGGCGTCGGTGCCCGCCCAGCAGCGACTGGGCAAACGCTGGTTCAGCGGCTCGGCCGACGCGATCCTGCAGAGCCTCAACCTGCTGCGCGACGAGAAGCCCGACATCGTCGTCGTCGTCGGCGCCGACCACGTCTACCGCATGGACTTCAGCCAGATGATCGACGCGCACATCGCGTCCGGCCGTGGACTCACGGTTGCCGCGATCCGCCAGCCGCTCAGCCTGGCCGACCAGTTCGGCGTCATCCAGCTCGACAAGGACGACCCCACGAAGATCGACGCCTTCCTCGAGAAGCCGAAAGACGCCGTGGGGCTTGCGGACTCCCCGGGCGAGGTGCTCGCCTCCATGGGCAACTACGTCTTCGACGCCGACATCCTCATCGACGCCGTTCTGCGCGACGGTGAGCGCAGCGACTCGAACCACGACATGGGCGGCGACATCGTGCCCGACTTCGTCAACCGCGGCGCCGCCAGCGTCTACGACCTCAACCAGAACGAAGTGCCGGGCTCCACCGACCGCGACCGCTACTACTGGCGCGATGTCGGCAGCATCGACTCCTTCTTCGAGGCCCATCAGGACCTCATCTCCGCCCTGCCGATCTTCAACCTGTACAACCGCGAATGGCCCATCTTCAGCCAGCAGCTCAACTCGCCGCCGGCCAAGTTCGTGCGCGACGCCCGCGGCTACCTCGGAACGACCATCGACTCGATCGTCTCGCTCGGCTCCCTGCTCTCCGGGGCGCACATCGAGCGCAGCGTGCTCGGCCCGTGGACGACGGTGGAGTCGGGTGCCATGGTCGTCGACTCGATCGTGTTCGAGCGCGCCAGGATCGAGCCGAACTCGGTGGTCCGTCGCGCTATTCTGGACAAGGATGTGGTCATCGAGGCCGGCGCGCACGTGGGCGTCGACCCGGAGTCCGACCGCGCCAGGGGACTGACCGTCACCGACTCCGGCATCACCATCGTCGGCAAGGGTGTGCACGTCTCCCCCTAGTACGTGATTCAGCACCGCGCCGCACAGCACCGCGCTGATCTCCCCAACCCGGCCGGTCACTCCGGCCAGTAAGGCCCAGCGTCCATGCCCCGTTTCCTCGTTGTGCTCGATGTCGACTCCACTCTCATCGAGAACGAGGTGATCGAGCTCCTCGCCGAGGTGGCGGGCACACTCCCCCTCGTCGCGCAGATCACCCTCAGCGCCATGAACGGCGAACTCGACTTCGAGCAGAGCCTGCGCGCCCGCGTCGCGACGCTCGCCGGCCTGCCGGAGAGCGTGTTCGCGGATGTCGCACCCCGCATCGTCGTGACCGCGGGGGTCCCCGAGATGGTCGCCGCGGTCCAGGGCGCCGGTGGGCGGGTCGCCGTCGTGTCCGGCGGCTTCCACGAGGTGCTCGACCCGGTCGCGGAGCGGCTCGGGCTCGACCACTGGCGCGCGAACCGACTGGAGGTCGTCGACGGTGTGCTCACCGGTGGCCTCGTCGGACCCGTCATCGACGCGACGGCGAAGGCGCACACCCTCCGCGAGTGGGCCGACGACTTCGGCATCCCCTTGAGCCAGACCGTCGCTGTCGGCGACGGCGCGAACGACCTCGAGATGATGGCCATCACCGGCCTCGCCGTCGGCTTCGACGCGAAGGCGCCGGTACGCGACGAGGCGCACGTGCTGATCGACGACAGGGACCTGAGCCAGCTGCTGCCCCTGCTCGGCCTGCGCGGCTAGACGGCTCCCGCAGCCGAGCCGAGCCGTGATCACTCCAGGAGGGCGGCGCCCTCCTCGATCCAGCGGATCACGAAGGGGACGATCTCGCGTGCCTGATCGGTGACTGCCGCGGCGACGGCCACCACGGGGTAGAGCGACACGACCGCGACGAGGCCCTCGGCGCCGAGACTGGCGGCCACCAGGGAGACCACGGGCACAAGCACGAGCAGTGCGACGAGCGCCGTTGCGCCGGTCCCGCCGGCGAGGGCGAACCACACGCTCCGCGGCCGTCGTCGTTCGCCGAACCTCGTTCTGGCCATCTCTCGGTCTCCTCTCGTCGCATCACGGCGCGTCCCACCTGTAGGGCGACGCCCGCGGGCATTCCGTCACGAAAGTCGTTCAGGCACCGATCGTGCGGGTGTCGATATGGCTGGCCCTCACCTCGATCACCGGCGGCGGTGCGGAGGAATCCTCCGCCTCGAGCACGGCGCGCACCGCGTCGCCCACCGCGCGCAGCACCTCGGGAACCGGACGACCCGCCTCGACGCCGATCGTCGCCGTGATCGAGAGAGCGCCGCCCGGAGCGCGGGTGACCGCGATCCTCGCATCACCCGCATTCTCGTCGAGTGCGGCATCGACCAGTTCGCGGGCGAGCGACCGCACGAGCGACCCGGCCGGGTAGACGCCGGTCACTCCCGGCACGTCGGAGACCACATCGGCGAGCAGCCGAGACAAGTGGAGGTCGTCGCTCATCGGGGTCCCTCGGTCGTCCCCGGCGTATGCACATTCTCGATCGCCACGTTCACGGCGAGCACGTTCAGCTCCGTGTGGGTCTGAAGCGCGTGCAGGATCTGCTCACGGATGAGCTGGGCGAGCACAACGAGATTCGGGCCGAAGGCGGCGGACGCGGTCACGTGGACGGTGATCGGCTCCGCCGGCACCGTCACGTCGCCGTCGAGCTCGACCCTCCCGATCAACGACCCGCCTGTGCCGTCGCCGGCCGCGCGCACGAGGCCCCGCACCGCGCCCTCCGTGATGTTCAGACGCGTCGCGGGGTCGGGATGCCCGACCGGGATGTCGCGCCCCGGCCGGGACTCGCGGGAGATGTTGGCGATCACGTTCTGGATCCAGGACTGGTCGCGGTCGCGGTCCGCGAGGGCTTCACCCTCCAGCATCGCCCACGACTCCGCGCGCAGCCGCGCCAGGGCGTCGAGAGCGATCAGGCAGCCGGGAGACTCCTCGATGCCGGCGTTGCGCGGTCGGCGCCCGCCGTCGAGGTAGTCGCCGAGCTCCTCGATGGTGTGGCCGTCGAGATCCTCGGGGTCGAGGCCGTCGAGCAGACGCTCCGGTTCGGACTCGAGCGGGCCGGGGGGTTCCGGTGTCATCGCCACGCCTCCATCCCCTGGATAATCCTGCGCCGGGCGCGGGCCAACTGGCCACGCACCGTCGAGACCGGAACGTCGAGCTCCTCGGCGATGTCCGCGTAGGAGACCCCGCCGAGTTCTCGCAGTACCCAGCATTGCCGCTGCCCGTCGGGGAGTCCAGCGACCACTCGAGCGAGTTCCCCCATCTGGATGCGGATCTCGACGATCCGCTCGGGAGTCTCGTTCGACGCCAGCGTTCCATCCCAGTCGTCGACGTTCGCGAGGTCCTTGCGCCTGCGGATGCGCTCGATCGACCGGTTCCCGACCATCCTCATCAGCCAGGAGCGCACCGCGGACGGATCCGCGAGCCGGTCGAGCTGGCGCCAGGCCTGGATGAACACGTCCTGCACCACGTCGTCGGCCTCGGCGGTCGATCCGAGGATCTTCGCGGCGTACACGCGCATCAACGATCCGTGCCGCGTCATCAGCACCTCGAAGGCACGGGTGTCCCCGTCGGCTGCACGGGCGGCGAGAATGCCGTCTGGTGCGTCGTTCAGAGGGTTACCGGCGCGCATCGCTGCTGTCTCGCATCCGTTCTCAACAAATTCGGCGAGTCCGCGTGACGTTCTGCACGCTCGTCTCGCCCTACTTTTACGACTATCCCACAGTCGCAGAGATCGGGCATCGCCGATGCCCGCCCGTTCAGAAGGAGTCCTCCCATGGCTAGTGTGTCCGCCCCGTCGTCAGCGTCCGAGGGAGAGGCCGGCGGCCTCGCCGGCGCCACAGTGATCGCCGACGGAGTGATCGCCACCATCGCCGGAATCGCCGCGCAGGGTGTGCCCGGCGTCTACGCGGTCGGCGGAGGGGTCGCCCGCGCCGTCGGCGCGATCCGGGAGGCGATCGGACAGACCGACCGGGGTCAGGGTGTCACGGTCGAGGTCGGGGAGCGACAGGTCGCGGTCGGGATCACTCTGGTCGCCGAGTACCCCACGCCCTTGCAGCAGATCGCCGACGGTGTGCGCTCCGCCGTCTACTCCGCGATCGAGACCATCGCCGGCATGGAGGTCGTCGGGGTATCGGTGACCGTCACCGAGGTGCGCGTTCCCGGCGACGACGACGATGAAGCGGATGCCGTCGCGGCGTGAGCTCGGGGAGGGTGCGACCGTCTCGTGCCGCGACCGTCCTCCGGTCGAACGCGACCGTCGACCCTCAGTGCCCCATTCCGAGGCCGCCGTCGACCGGGATGACCGCGCCGGAGATGTACGCGGCGTCGTCGCTGGCAAGCCAGGCGATCACCTTCGCGACCTCGGAGGTCGTCGCGAAGCGGCCCGCCGGGATCGACTTCTTGTAGTCGGCCTGGGTGGCCTCGGGCAGCACTGCCGTCATCTCGGTCTCGATGAATCCCGGGGCGACCACGTTCGCGGTGATGCCGCGCGACCCGAGCTCGCGGGTGACCGAGCGGGCGAGGCCGATCAGGCCGCTCTTCGACGCGGAGTAATTGATCTGGCCGGCCGAGCCGAGCAGCCCCACAACGCTGGAGACGAGGATGATGCGGCCGAAGCGCGCCTTCATCATGCCCTTCGACGCGCGCTTGACCACGCGGAAGGCCCCGGTGAGATTCGTGTCGATGACGTCGGTGAAGTCCTCCTCCGACATCCGCATCAGCAGGAGGTCGCGGGTGATGCCGGCGTTCGCCACGACCACCTCGACGGGGCCGTACGCCTCCTCCACCTCGGAGAAGGCGGCGTCGAGGCTGCCGGCGTCGGTGACATCGGCACGCACCGTGAGCGTGCCCGCTGGGCCCTCGCCCGAGCGCGCTGTCACGGCGACCCGGTGGCCGAGCGCGACGAACTCCTCGGCGATGGCGAGGCCGATTCCGCGGTTCCCCCCGGTGATCAGCACGGTACGGGGAACTGGCGTCGCAAAAGTCATGCACACCAGCCTACTGTCAGCGGATAAGGACTTAAGCTTGAGGGGTACCGGGCCAGACAGGCCCCGTTGAGAGCTCAGGCAATGAAGACCCAGCAGTCCATCACCTCGCTACCGGCCTCGCCCGACGAGGACCGACGCAAGCGGATGATCCAGTACACGGTTGCGATGAGCATCCGTGTCATCTGCGTGTTCCTGCTCTTCGTCGTCCACGGCTGGTGGCTGCTGGTCGTCGCGGTCGGCGCCTTCGTGCTCCCCTGGGTGGCGGTGGTTCTCGCCAACAACGTGGCGGGCGGAACCGGGGCCGACGTGATCCGCCCGGGCGCTGTCGTGCCCGTCCGGCGCACGGAGCAGCGCCAGAACAACGACGTGCCCTCCGACACCACAACCGGGGAGTGGCGCGAGTGATCGGCGAGATCGGGCCCGGAGACGTTCAGTGCTCCCGGGCGGGCTGCCGCGAGCCGGCCGCGTGGAACGTGAACTGGCGCAATCCGCGCATCCACACCGCCGACCGCGTGAAGGTCTGGGTGGCCTGCGAGGAGCACCGGGAGTTCCTGCGCGACTACCTCGGCACCCGGGGCTTCCCGGTGGCGCTCAGCCCCGTGGGAGTGGCCGTCGACCGCGTGGAGGACGCCTCGTGAGCAACTGGAGCTTCGCCTTCACCCGCCGCTGGGCCGGCTACCTCGCCCTGGCCGTGGTGTTCGCGATCGTCTGCGTGGGCCTCTGCCTCTGGCAGCTGGACCGGCGCGACACGGCGCTCGAGGAGCTCGCCCGCATCGACAACAACTACTCGGCCGAACCCCTCCCGCTGGAGGAGGTCCTGCCCGACCTCGACTCGTTCTCGATCGCGCAGAAGTGGACGCCCGTCACGATGACGGGAACCTACCTGCCCGACGACGAGCTGCTCGTGCGCAACCGTCCGTACAACAGCGGCCCCGGGTTCGAGGTGCTCACACCGCTGCTGCTCGCGGACGGCAGCGTCTTCATCGTCGACCGTGGCGGACTCCCCACCGGGCGCGCCCAGGATGCGCCCGACGTCGTCCCGGCCGCGCCGACGGGCGAGGTGACGGTCACTGCCCGACTCAAGGCGGGCGAGCCGACGCTTCCCGGCCGCTCGGCGCCCGCCGGCCAGATCGCCACCGTGCAGCTGGACGATATCGCGGCGATGCTCGACGAGCCCACCTATACCGGCGCCTACGGGCTCATGGTCACGGAAGACCCGGCACCCGCCGACCGCCCGCTCGCCGCGGCGAAGCCGGCGCGCGACGAGGGGCCGCACCTCTCCTACGCCTTCCAATGGCTCGTGTTCGCCCTGTTCGGGTTCTTCGGGCTCGGCTACGCGCTGCGCCAGGAGTACCGTCGCGTGAACGAGGACGACCCCGACGAGATCGTGCGCGCCGAGTCGCGCCGAGTCAAGGACGAGAAGCGCACCCGGAGCGACGCCGAGGTCGAGGATGCGCTTCTGGATGACGCCCGGCGTTAGCTAGGCGAGCGTGATCAGGTCGAGGTAGTCCTGGTTCCAGTGGTCTTCCACGCCGTCCGGCAGGATGAGCACCCGCTCCGGGTTGAGCGCCTCGACGGCGCCCTCGTCGTGGCTGACCAGGACGACCGCGCCGGAGTAGTTCGCGAGGGCGTCGAGGATCTCGAAGCGGCTGGCGGGGTCCAGGTTGTTGGTGGGCTCGTCGAGGAGGAGCACGTTCGCCCCGGAGACCACGATCATCGCGAGGGCGAGACGGGTCTTCTCACCACCGGAGAGCACGCCGGCGAGCTTGTGTCCGTCGTCTCCCGTGAAGAGGAAGGAGCCGAGCACACGACGCGCCTCCATCTCGGTGATGCTCGGCGACGACGAGACCATGTTCTGCAGAACGGTGCGCTTGACGTCGATCGTCTCGTGCTCCTGGGCGTAGTAGCCCACGCGCAGTCCGTGGCCGGGTTCGATCTGGCCGGTGTCCGGCTTGTCGACTCCGGCGAGCATCCGCAGCAGGGTCGTCTTTCCTGCACCGTTGAGGCCGAGGATGACCACCTTCGAACCGCGGTCGATCGCGAGGTCCACCGAGGTGAAGATCTCGAGCGAGCCGTAGCTCTTGCTCAGGTTCGAGGCCATGAGGGGCGTCTTGCCGCAGGGCGCGGGCTCGGGGAAGCGCAGCTTGGCCACGCGCTCCACGGTGCGCACCTCGTCGAGGCCGGCGAGCAGCTTCTCGGCGCGGGCGACCATCTGGTGGGCCGACGCGGCCTTCGACGCCTTGGCACCGAACTTGGCGGCCTGGGTCTGCAGCACCGAGGCCTTCTTCTCCGCGTTGGCGCGTTCCTTCTTGCGGCGCTCCTCGTCCGAGGCGCGCTGCTTGAGGTAGTTCTTCCAGCCCATGTTGTAGACGTCGATGACCTGGCGGTTGCCGTCGAGGTAGAAGACCTTGTTGACGGTCTCCTCGACGAGCGCAATATCGTGGGTGATCACGATCAGACCGCCCTGGAAGCTCTTCAGGTAGTCGCGCAGCCAGACGACCGAGTCGGCGTCGAGGTGGTTGGTCGGTTCGTCGAGCAGCATCGTGTCGGCACCGGAGAAGAGGATGCGGGCCAGCTCGATTCGACGGCGCTGACCACCCGACAGGGTGGAGAGCGGCTGATCGAGGATGCGGTCGGGAAGGCTGAGGTTGCTGGCGATCGACGCGGCCTCGGCCTCGGCGGCGTATCCGCCGAGCGCGGTGAAGCGCTCCTCGAGATTGCCGTACTTCTTCATGGCCTTGGCGCTCACCGCGGCGTCCGGGCTGGCCATGTCCATCATCGTCTCGTTCATGCCGATCAGCAGGGTTCCGAGGCCGCGGGCGTCGAGGATGCGCGTGCGCGCCAGGTCCTCGGGATTGCCGGAGCGCGGGTCCTGGGGCAGATATCCGATCTCGCCCGAACGCTCGATGCGTCCGCCCGAGGGCTGCAGCTCTCCGGCGAGGGTCTTGGTGAGCGTCGTCTTGCCGGCTCCGTTGCGCCCGACCAGGCCGATCTTGTCGCCCTTGTCAACGCGGAAGTTGACCTCATCCATGAGCACTCGTGCGCCCACCCGTAGTTCGAGATCGTGAACGGAAAGCACAGGCAAAGTCCAATTGTTGGGGCGCGCTTCAGCAGCGCAGAAGTAGGGGGTGAGACAGATAGTCTACTTGGGTGGGGCGCACTGCGTTCTGCCCGTGCACTTCGCACGGTTCCGTACCGCCTTGGAGCGCTCATGACGACACTGACTGTTGCCACGGGTCGGCCGACCCTGGCCGATCACGTGTTCTCGCGCAGCCTCGCCACCGACGCCGTGCTCATCGCAGCCGGCGCCGGCCTCACGGCGATCGCGGCGCAGGTCGTCGTACCCCTCTATCCCGTGCCGATCACCGGCCAGACCGCGGCCGTGCTGATCGTGGGTGCGACACTCGGCGCGACCCGCGGCGCACTGTCGATGGTGCTCTACGCCGCGCTCGGGCTGTTCCTCCCCGTCTACAGCGAGGGCTTCCACGGACTCGCGGTCCTCCTCGGCCAGACCGGCGGCTACATCGTCGGATTCGTCTTCGCCGCCGCCCTCACCGGCTATCTCGCGCAGCGCCAGTGGGCGCACCGGTTCCTCGGCGGTGTCGCCGCCTTCCTCGCGGGCACCGTGGTGACCTTCGCCTTCGGGCTCCCCTGGCTCGCGTTCTCCCTCGGGCTGGACCTCGAGCAGACGCTGCAGAGCGGCCTCTACCCGTTCCTCGTCGGCGGACTCGTCAAGGCGGTCTTCGCGGCCGCCGTTGTGCGACTCGTCTGGCTCGGCGTCAACGGCTCCGACCTCGACCCCACCTCAGACACCGTCTGACCTCCACGGAACCGGACAACGAGCATGGCACAGAGAGACACGTCGACGAGCCCGTGGCGGGCGAACCGCAACGGCAAGATCGCGATCGCGGTCTCCGCGGGACTGGTGGTCGTCGCCGCCGGCTCCTGGTTCGTCACCACCGCGCTCCCCGGCCTCATGACGAGCAACCCGATATCCGGCAGGGCGCTGTACGTCGATCCCGATTCGACCGCGGCCGCAATGGCCGCGCTGCAGACCCCCGAGTCAACGGCGGCGGCCGCCTTCGAGAAACTCGCCTCCACACCGTCCGCCATCTGGCTGGTTCCCGAGGAGCATCCGACCGCGGAGATCTCCGACTACCTCGCCGGGGTCGTCGGCTCCGCAGCGGCGGGCGACACGCTGCCGGTCTTCGTCGTCTACGGGATTCCCGGGCGCGACTGCGGCAACGCCTCGGCGGGCGGACTGAGCGAGGCGGAGTACCCGGACTGGGTGGGCGCGATCGCCACCGGCCTCGGCGACCGGGAGAGCATCGTCATCCTCGAGCCCGACTCCCTCGCCCTCGCCGAGGAGTGCGGCAACACCGATGAGCGTGTCGAGCAGTTGCAGACGGCGATCACCCGGCTCGACGTGTCCGGCGCACAGATCTATCTCGACGGCGGCCACTCCAACTGGCACCCCGCGGCCGAGATGGCGCCACTGCTCGTCAGCGCCGGCATCGACCGGGTGCGCGGCTTCTCCACGAACGTCTCGAACTTCAATACGACCTCGGACGAGCGCAGCTACGCCACTCGGCTGAGCTCCCTCACCGGGGGCGCCCACTTCGTGATCGACACCTCCCGCAACGGCAACGGCTCGAACGGCGAGTGGTGCAACCCCGCGGGTCGCGCCATCGGCGACTATCCGAATCTCGACGACTCCGACTCCGCGTTCGACGCCAACCTGTGGATCAAGACTCCGGGCGAGAGTGACGGACCGTGCAATGGCGGCCCCGCGGCCGGCGAGTGGTGGGACGCCGGAGCACTCGCTCTCGTCGCCAACTAGAAACTGTCGCGAATCTCCGAAGTGCCGCGAAAAACGCGAAAATCATTTCTCTCAAATTGATACGATCGCAGCATGGACAGCTCTCAGACACCCCGCTACGCCGTGGTCATCGATGACGACTCCGACATCCGCCAGCTGCTCGTCGATGTCCTGACTCAGGCCGGCTTCCAGGCCATCCCGACCAGCAACGGGCTTGACGGCCTTGCCGCGGTGCGCAGGTTCGATCCGATCGTGACCACCCTCGACGTGAACATGCCGGGCATGGACGGCTTCGAGACGGCGAAGCGCATCCGCGAGTTCAGTTCCACCTACATCGTGATGCTCACCGCACTCGAGGAGGAGATCGACACCCTCCAGGGCCTCGATTCCGGCGCGGACGACTACCTGGTGAAGCCCTTCCGCCCGCGGGTGCTGCGCGCCCGGATCGAGGCGATGCTGCGTCGGCCGCGATCGGTGCCGAGCGACACCGCGCTCGCCGAGACGACGCAGGCTACTCCCCCGCCGCCCGCCGCTGCAGCACCGGCACCGCCGACCTATGCACAGCCGACCTATGCGGCGCCGGCACAGCCGGCATTTCCCGCGGCGCCCCAGTCGGCCTACGCCGTCCAGCCCCCGCTGCCGATCGGCGCGATCGACGCCGTTCCCGTCGCGGACGCACCGCCCGCCCCGTTCTCCGCTCCGCCGGTCACCGCGCCGATCGTGGAGGCGGTGACCGCGCCGGCACCACCGTCGGCGCAGGCTCCGCCCGCTGCTCCCCCGGTCTCGTACAACGAGGGCGGCTGGATCTCGCACAACGGCCTGTGGCTCAACGTGGAGACCCGCGTGGTGCGCCGCGACAATGCCGAGGTCGACCTGACCCGGAGCGAGTTCGACCTGCTCGCGGCGATCCTGCAGTCCAATCGCCGGGTGCGCACGAAGCCGGACCTCGCACTGCTCCTCCGGGGCGAGAGCTATGTCACCAGCCACCTCATCAGCGAGTCGGACAAACGGGCCATCGAGGTGCACATGGCCAACCTGCGCAAGAAGCTCGCCGACAACGTCAATCAGCCGCGCTGGATCGAGACCGTGCGCGGCGTCGGCTACCGGCTGACCGCGCCCGAGAACTCCTGAGGCGCGCCAGCAGATAGCAGCTAGCAGCTAGCAGCTAGACCTTGTAGCCGCGCTGGCGCTGTACGACCTTGAGCAGCATTGTGAAGGTCTGCAGGCCGGTGATGATGCCGAGGATCGGCCAGCCGATCCAGAGGATGGTCGACTGGACCATGGTGTCCAGCTGGAACCAGGTGAAGACGAGCGCCGCCGCGGACAGCGCGAGCACCACGATCGGCACGAGGAATCCGTTGCCCGATCCGCGCTCCGCCTTGGCCTGCGCGGCCCAGTTGTCGACCTGCTTGCGGCTGAGGAACTTGGTCCAGGCGCGGAAGAAGTGGCCGAGGCGCACCCACATGTAGATCTCCGCGGGGAAGATCAGGATCGCGAAGAGCACGTCTCGGAAGTTGACGTTCTTCATCGAGAGCGCGGTGCGCACGTTGAGCGCGGTGGCGATCACGGGCGGGATGAGCCAGATCGGGCTGAAGACAAACGCACTGATCGAGATCGAGGCGATCAGCAGCACGATGAACATCAGACGGCTGAAGGCGTTCACCGCCATCGAGAGGTTCTCGAGCCAGCGGAGACGAAGGTTGGGGTGGAAGGGCTGCCCCTTCGTGTCGCCGCGCTGTCCGGGCCACATGAGCTCGATCGCGCCGAAGTTCCATTTCACCTGCTGCGCGTCGAGGCCGCGAAGGGTGGTCATCCCTCCGACGTCGGCCCGCGCCATCGCGCTGATCTTCGTCAGGAAGCCGGCACTCTTGATCTGCAGGGAGAGGAGGGAGTCCTCCACCTCGCTGTCCTTCACCCAGGGTGTGGACTGGTGGTTGTCCTCCATCGCCTTGCGCAGTGCGAGGGTCGAGAAGATCGAGAACTGGCCGCCGAGCACGGCCATGTTGCGACCGCGCAGCATGTTCTGCATGTTGAACGCGGCGAACTGGGCGCGCTGCCCGGCGATGAGGAAGGGCGCCACCGCGCCGGTGAAGGGCGAGTCGTCGATGCTGAAGATCGCGGAGATGCCGCCGATGCGGGTGTCCGAGGCGATCTCGGCCTCGAGGTTCTTCACGGCGTCGACCTCCGCGGTGGTGTCGCCGTCGACTCCGAGGAGGTAGTCGCAGGCCTCGACCAGGGTGTAGCCGTAGTTGAGGGCGCCGACCTTCTTGTCCTTGTTGGTGCCGATGTCGTGCACATAGACCTCGGTGAACTGCTCCTCGCCGTCGATGACGCGGGTATGCGGTCCGGCGTAGGCGCTCGCGATCTCGATCGTGCGGTCCGAGGTGTTGTTCGCGATGACATGGATGACGTCGGGGAGGCGGGACTGCGCCAGAAGCGACTCGAGCACCGCGGCGATCGACTCCTCCTCGTTGTAGGCGGGGATCACGCAGCCGATCGTGGTGCGGTACGCCGACATCGATTCGACCGAGGAGGCGAATTCGCTTCCGTCGTGCTCGTAGTCGACGGTGTCGAAGTCGGCCGCGCCGTTGATATAGCTCGTCATGGGATCCCCCGAAGTAAGTGGTGTGCCGTTGTGGTGGCCAGAACCGGCCGCTGTATCGAGTCTGCGGGAGCAGCCTCAGGATGAGCTTCTGCGAACCGTCAGCATCACCCAAGGATTGGCTCAGGACGCCCCGAACCCGCATCGGCGTCCCTCAGACTGGAGCCATGAACATTCCGTCCCTCACCACGCGCCGTGCGCGTACCGCCGTGCTCGGCGGCATTCTCGCTGTGTCCTCCGTCCTCCTCGCCGGCTGCGGCGCGGCTCCCTTCGCCGACAGCCAGTCCGCGACTCCCACACCGACCGCACCCGCGGAGATCGTGAGCATCACGAACGACCTGGCCACGGGATCCGCTCAACGACAGCTCACCGCGGGCGACATCGCACTGACCGTGAACTACTGGTCGGATCTCAGCATGGATCGCTGGAACCCGGGCGCGAGCAAGCCCCTCAGCCTCTCTCTCACGGCAGCACTCGGCACCGACCAGGGGCAGAGCGTCTACCTGTCGAAGGTCACCGTGGTCGCCTCGGTGTCCGGCCCCAGCGGCGCTCTCGCGGCCCCGGCGCCGATCGAGGACGCCTCCACGATTCCGCTCGGCTACCTCGTCAAGGCGCCCTACAGCTACAGCCAGAGCTATGTACTGCCGGCGGTCGACGAGGCCGCCACCCAGATCGTGCTCAACATCAAGTACGAGCTGCTGCTGCAGACCACTCCGACCTCGGCGGAGTACGCGAAGCAGACGGCGTCGGACACACTGACGATCGCGCTGACACCGGCGTCGTAGCTCCGCGTTCAGCCCGCAGACGGCTCAGGAGGGGTCGAGGACCTCGGCGATCCTGGCGACCTCGATGGTGCCGGGACCGGCCAGCTCCGCCTGCTTGAGCCCCACGACGGCCGCCGCCATGAGCGCGGCGAAAGAGTAGCCCGACGTGCGGGTCGACGCGACCCCGAAGGTGGCGATGGCACGGATGCCCTCCGCGCCGTCGACCGGAGCCTCCGCGAGTGCGGTGTGGATCCGCTCGGCGACGGCGCGCTCCTGGCCGATCGCGGGCGGAGCGGTGAGGACCGCGAACCGTGTGGACGACTGCGAGGAGATCAGGCTCGCCGTCGGCACGCTCTCCGAGGTGACGCGCACCGCCGAGCGGATGACGGTATCACCGAAGTCGTTGCCGAGAGCGATGTTGATGTGCTCGAGGTTGTCGACCTCCAGCAGCACCAGCACGAGCGGGTCGCCGTTGCCCTCGGCGCGACGGAGCCAGTCCGACGCGAGGCCGGCGAACTTGGTGCGTCCGACGATCGCACTGCCGTCGTCGGCGCGCGACCGGCCCGCTCCCGGGCCGGCCTGCTCCCATTGGAGCACCGAGAGCGAGATCGCCGCGAGTGTGAGGTAGACGATGTTGATGAGCGTCGTCGTCGCGGTGCCGAAGCCCTGGAGGAACTCCTCGCTGCCCTCCCCGAAGACGAGGAAGACCACCGTGCGCACGATGTAGTACAGCGCGACGGCTCCGAAGACGACGGTGAGGATGCGTGCGTTGATACTGCGGCGCAGAACGCCGCGCAGCGTCTCTGCGCTCGCGAGGGCCGCGAAGGTGCCGATCGCAACGAACATGGCACCGGCGCCGGCCCAGGATCCGCCGTTCGGCCCCTCGATCAGCACCGTCATCCCCACCACGAAGGCGCCGAGGCCGGCGACCCAGAGCAGGCTGGATCGCCCGTTGTACGACCGGAATCCGCTCCACATCGCCGCGATCGCGAAGCTCAGCGCACCGTTGCCGATGCTGACGATCCACCACAGGTCGGGCGTGTACCCCCAGACCGCGTAGGCGATGGTCGCGAGCATGCCCGCGATGAAACCGAGGCTCCACAGGCGGGAGGACACGGTGTCGCGCCGGAGGATGGTGTTGAGCACGAAGGCGATGCCCGCGGTGGCAACCACCAGCCCGCTGGCGTAGAGGAGGGTCTGGGTGTCGAGCATGGTCAATCCCCCGGGGTGATCGGTAGAACGAGCGAGAAGGTGCTGCCGATGCCGACCTGGCTGACGGCGGTCAGGCTGCCGCCGTGGCGCACGGCGATGTCTCGGCTGATTCCGAGCCCGAGGCCCGAGCCGATCGCGGCCGACCTGCGGGAGGCGTCCGTGCGGAAGTAGCGCTCGAAGAGCTGCTCCATGTCCTCGTCGGAGACGCCGTCCCCGGTGTCGGTCACGCTCACCGTGATGGACTCGGAGTCGATCAGGGTCGTCACCGCGATGGTTCCGCCCTCGCGGTTGTACTTGACGGCGTTGGTGAGGAGGTTGTCGAGCACCTGGCGCACCCGGAGCGGATCTGCGGAGGTCGCGGCGGGGCGGTCGATATCGGAGATGATCGTGATGCGGCGCTGGGCGGCGGTGATCTGCGCCGCCTCGATGGCCTCCTGTGCAACGCGCCCGACGTCGCAGGGCACCTTGCTGATCGACACCACCGTGTCGCCGTCGGTGTTCAGCAGGTCGGTCACGAGGGCCAGCATGCGCTCGGAGTTGCGCACCGCGACCTCGAGCATCTCCCGTGTGCGGTCCTCGAGCTCCGGCGCGTCTGCGGCCAGTTCGACGTAGCCGAGAATCGAGGTGAGCGGCGTGCGGAGCTCGTGCGTCACCGAGGCGGCGAGCTCGTCTCGCGCTCGCACCGCCTCCAGCTCCGCCGTGACGTTGCGGATGACGACCACGCCGCCGTCGAGCTGGCCGGCGGGCCCCCGGGTATTGCGCGACGTCGCCGAATACGCGGACCGCATGTCTCCGGGCACGCCCACCCAGTACACGACGTTCTCGTACTCCTCGCCCGCGATGGCACGCACGTAGGGCATGTCGGTCTCGCTGTAGGGCGTGAGCCTGTCGGTCTGATAGATCGTCGGGTTGATCACCGTGGTCGAGGTCAGCCCCACTTCGTCCAGGGCCCTGCGGTATGCCAGGTTCTCGAGAGTCGGCGTGCCCTTCGAGTCGAAGGCCACGACACCGAACTCGACGGCGTTGAGGACGGCGTCGAGAACACGCTCCTGCTTGCGTGCGCGGGAGAGGGCGGACTCCACCAGGGCGGACTGCTGCTGGAGCAGTATCCGCTGGCTCTTCGACCGCCGGCTGGTCGCGTAGGTCGTCGTCGCAATGAAGATGAAGGTGAGCGGGAGCAGGACCATTCCCGGGAAGTCGAGCAGGGTGATCTCCCCGCCGCGGAAGACCCGGGCGAGCACCAGCAGCGCCGTGGCGATCGCGACCCCGGCGAAGGCGCCCTGGATCGAATAGTTGCGCGCCATCCAGATGATGGGGAACACCAGGAAGAGGCCGGCGCCGAGCAGGGGCTCCGCCTCGCGCATCCCGACGATTGCGACGATGTCGAGAATGGGGAGCGCGATGGCCCAGCGCTTCGTGGTCGGCGTCCACGGGACCATGATCGCGACACCGGTCAGCACGAAGACCAGCAGCAGCGCACCGAAGAACGCAGGGTCCTGCAGCGAGTCCGGGCTCACCGCGAATACGACGGCGGCGAAGGCCAGCAGCACCACCGAGATCAGCATCTGACTGTTCAGAATCGACCGCCCGAGTCGCGCGTAGCGCAGGGGAACAGTAGTAGCCGATGTCATAAAGTGAGAATACAGGACGCCCGGCCCGACACGGTGGTCGGGCCGGGCGAACGGCAGCTACATGGCGAAGCCGAGGGCGCGCATCATGTCGCGGCCGTCGTCGGTGATCTTCTCGGGACCCCACGGCGGCATCCACACCCAGTTGATGCGGAAGGCGTCGACCACGCCGTCGAGCGACTGGGCTGTCTGCTCCTCGAGCACGTCGGTGAGCGGGCAGCCCGCGCTCGTCAGGGTCATGCTGATGATGAGAGCGTTGTTCTCGTCGTCCCAGGTCAGGTCGTAGATCAGACCGAGGTCGACGATGTTGACCCCGAGCTCGGGGTCCATGACGTCTTTCAGCGCCTCCTCGACCTGGTCGAAGAGCGCGGGAGCGAGAGCGGTGGCCATGGCTCTACGCTACATCCGCGGCGCTGAGGAAGCGGTCGTAGCCCTCGTCCTCGAGGCGGTCGGCCAGCTCGGGGCCGCCCTCCTCAGCGACGCGACCATCGACGAAGACGTGCACGAAGTCCGGCTTGATGTAGCGCAGGATGCGCGTGTAGTGCGTGATGAGCAGCAGACCGAGGCCGGTGTTCTCCTTGGCGCGGTTCACGCCCTCCGAGACGATCTTGAGAGCGTCGACGTCGAGGCCGGAGTCGGTCTCGTCGAGGATCGCGAACTTGGGCTTGAGCAGCTCGAGCTGGAGGATCTCGTGGCGCTTCTTCTCTCCACCGGAGAAGCCCTCGTTGACGTTGCGCTCCGCGAAGGTCTTGTCCATGCGCAGGTCGGTCATCGCCTGCTTGACCTCTTTGAGCCAGGGGCGCAGAGCGGGGGCGTCGCCCTCGATCGCGGTCTTGGCGGTACGGAGGAAGTTGGAGACCGTCACACCCGGGATCTCGACCGGGTACTGCATCGCGAGGAACAGTCCGGCGCGTGCGCGCTCGTCGACGCTCATGGTGAGCACCTCGACGCCGTCGAGGGTGACCGAGCCGCCCTCGACGTGGTACTTCGGGTGACCGGCGATCGTGTACGCGAGCGTGGACTTGCCCGAGCCGTTCGGCCCCATGATGGCGTGGATCTCCCCCTCGGCGATCGAGAGGTCGACGCCCTTCAAGATTTCCTTCGTGCCCTGCTCTGTCTCGACGCTGACGCGGAGATCTTTGACTTCAAGTACTGACATGTTGTTTGTCCTAAACGGCGACGGAGTCGCTGTGGTCGATCGGGGTGGGGTCGATGAATACGTCACCATCGACTATGGAGACGGTGTACACGGGAACCGGCTCGTAGGCCGGGAGTGTGAGGGGCTTGCCGGTGGTGAGCTCGAACTTGGAACCGTGAGCCCAGCACTCCAGGGTGTCGTCCTCGACGAAACCCTCGGAGAGCGAGATGTCGCCGTGGGTGCAGGTGTCGCCGAGGGCGTGCACCGCTCCCGCGGAGTCCATCACGACGGCGATCGGCTTGCCCTCGACGACGACACGGAGGGCTGCACTCGGGGAGAGGTCGGTCGTGGAGCAGACCTTGGTTGCGGGGGCCACTACTGCTCTCCCCCGTTGCTGCGGTTCAGTTCCTCGTCGATGGAGATCTGGAGGCGCTGCTCGAGCTCGGGCTTGCCGATCTTCTGGATGATCTCCGTGAGGAAGCCGAGGACGACCAGGCGGCGGGCCTCCTGCTCGGTGATTCCGCGGGCCTGCAGGTAGAAGAGCTGCTCGTCGTCGAAGCGGCCGGTGGCACTGGCGTGCCCGGCGCCGAGGATGTCGCCCGTCTCGATCTCGAGGTTCGGGATGGAGTCCGCGCGGGTGCCCTCGCTGAGCACGAGGTTGCGGTTCTGCTCGTAGCTGTCGGTGCCTGCGGCGTCCGGGCCGATCAGGACGTCGCCCACCCACACGGTGTGTGCGCCGACGCCCTGGAGGGCGCCCTTGTAGTTGACGCGGCCCTTGGTGTTCGCACCCTCGTGGTGCATGTAGACGCGCTGTTCCAGGTGCTGGCCGGCATCTGCGAAGTAGAGCCCGGACAGCTCGCCATCCGCCCCCTCTCCCGAGAGCGCGACCGACGGGTTGACCCGCACGACCTTGCCGCCGAGCGAGACGACGACGTGGCGGAACGTGGCATCGCGGCCGACGGTGGCGAAGTGGGTGGCGAGATGGATCGCGTCGTCGGCCCACTCCTGCACGGACACGACGGTGAGGTGCGCGCCCTCCTCGACGACGATCTCGACGTTCTCGGTGATCGCGGCCTCACCCGAGTTCAGCAGCACGACGGTGCCGTTGCTGTGCCTCGTGCCCGTGATGACGGTGTGGGCTGCGCGGGGGGTCGCGCCCAGCGCGGAGCGCGCGACGGTGATCTCGGAGTGCTCCTCGCCCGTCACGGTGATGGCGAGGGCCTTCTCGAAGGCGTTCCACGCGTTGGCGGAGGCCTTCTCCTCGGCCTGGCCGACGGTCCCGATGCGGGCGTCGGTACGCTCGATCCACTCTGCGACCGCGCCCTCGACGTCGTCGGACGCGAAGGCGTAAGCGGAACCGTCGAGGTCGCCGTCGATCAGCGGGCGCACCAGGTCGACGGGAGTGAGCTTCCACTCCGCCTCGCGGCCGGAGACCGCCGGGTGCTCGCTCGGCACGTTCGACTTGAACCGGTCGGAACGCGTCTGGACGGGCACGAATGCGCCCTCCACGGTGCCCCAGCCGCCGTCGCTGTGCGCCTTCGCGCCGTGCTGCTCGGCGGCCTCTTCGGGTGTTCGGGGTGTAACGACTGACATTTAGCCGACGCTGCCTTCCATGCTCATCTCGATGAGCTTGTTGAGTTCGAGCGCGTACTCCATCGGCAGTTCGCGCGCGATGGGCTCGATGAATCCGCGGACGATCATGGCCATGGCCTCGTCCTCCGGCATGCCGCGCGACTGCAGGTAGAACAGCTGCTCGGCGCTGACACGCGAGACGGTGGCCTCGTGACCGAGCTGCACGTCGTCGACGCGGATGTCGATGGCCGGGTAGGTGTCGGAGCGCGAGATGGTGTCGACCAGCAGCGCGTCGCAGCGCACCGTGTTCGCGGAGTGGTGCGCAGCGGCGTCCACCCGCACCTCTCCGCGGTAGCCCGCGCGTCCGCCGCCACGGGCAATGGACTTCGAGACGATGGAGCTCGTGGTGTACGGAGCCATGTGGATCATCTTCGCGCCCGCGTCCTGGTGCTGGCCGGGGCCGGCGAAGGCGACGGAGAGCGTCTCACCCTTGGCGTGCTCGCCGACGAGGTAGATGGACGGGTACTTCATCGTGACCTTGGACCCGATGTTGCCGTCGATCCACTCCATGGTGGCGCCCTCGTGCGCGATGGCGCGCTTGGTGACGAGGTTGTAGACGTTGTTCGACCAGTTCTGGATCGTCGTGTAGCGAACGCGGGCGTTCTTCTTCACGATGATCTCGACGACTGCCGAGTGGAGGGAGTCGCTCTTGTAGATCGGCGCGGTGCAGCCCTCGATGTAGTGCACGTACGAGCCCTCGTCGGCGATGATCAGCGTGCGCTCGAACTGGCCCATGTTCTCCGTGTTGATACGGAAGTAGGCCTGCAGCGGGATCTCGACGTGGACGCCCTTGGGCACGTAGACGAAGGAGCCGCCCGACCAGACGGCGGTGTTGAGCGCGGCGAACTTGTTGTCGCCGGCCGGGATGACCGTGCCGAAGTACTCCTCGAAGATCTCGGGGTACTCCTTGAGCGCCGTGTCGGTGTCGAGGAAGAGCACGCCCTGGGCCTCGAGCTCGGCGTTGATGGTGTGGTACACCACCTCGGACTCGTACTGGGCGGCGACACCGGAGACGAGGCGCTTGCGCTCCGCCTCGGGGATGCCGAGCTTCTCGTAGGTGTCCTTGATGTCGTCCGGGAGGTCCTCCCAGGTCTGCGCCTGCTT
>Ga0247810_10001004_pt1 | contig 20153 bp, 23 predicted proteins | sample UWRJL119311C1_FD_179918 | JGI IMG/M metagenome (GOLD analysis project Ga0247810, IMG submission 179918) | Plant litter microbial communities from Arlington Agricultural Research Station in Wisconsin, United States - UWRJ-L119-311C-1 | ecosystem: Environmental > Terrestrial > Plant litter >... | reverse complement strand
TCCAATCGTCGTTGAAGATCTTCCCAACATAACGGCTTCCGTGGTCGTGGAACAACACTACAACAACATCTTTTTCGGTCAGCTCGTCTTTCAGCTGCAATAATCCTCCGATTGCCGCACCTGCCGAGTTTCCAACGAAAATGCCTTCTTCGCGCGCTATTCTTCTTGTGAGAACAGCCGCATCTTTATCGGTTACTTTCTCGAAACGGTCGATCACATCGAAGTCAACATTCGCAGGAAGAATGTCTTCCCCGATTCCTTCAGTGATGTATGGATAGATCTCGTTTTCGTCGAAAATCCCTGTTTCCTTGTATTTCTTGAAGACAGAACCATAGGTATCGATTCCCCATATCTTGATGTCCGGATTTTTCTCTTTCAGGTATTTTCCAACCCCGGAGATCGTTCCACCGGTTCCTACTCCGACAACGAAATGGGTGATCTTACCGTCTGTCTGCTCCCATATCTCAGGTCCTGTCTGTTCGTAATGCGCTATTCTGTTCGAAAGGTTATCGTACTGGTTCACGTACCAGGAGTTCGGGATCTCGGAAGCCAGTCTTTTCGAAACCGAATAATAAGAACGCGGATCGGATGGCTCAACCGCTGTCGGGCAAACAACCACCTCTGCTCCCACTGCACGCAGGATGTCCATTTTCTCCTTGGACTGCTTGTCGTTGAGCACACAGATGAGCTTGTATCCTTTAATAATGGCAACCAGTGCGAGGCCCATTCCCGTATTTCCGGAAGTTCCTTCGATGATCGTTCCACCCGGTTTCAGAACTCCTGAAGCTTCCGCATCTTCGATCATTTTAACGGCCATGCGATCCTTTACGGAGTTGCCCGGGTTCGTTGTTTCGACCTTTGCCAGCACGGTAGCTTTCACGTCTTTCGTAAGCTTGTTCAAACGCACGAGCGGCGTGTTTCCAATCGTTTCGAGGATATTGTTGTAAACTTTCATAGTCTTGTTTTCGCCTGGTGGCGTTCTTATTCATTGCAAAATTACACACTTCCCGGCGAAAACCATGAAAAAGACGTAAACAGGGCTTCAAGTTATCAACATCTCTGTTCCATAATCCGAAAGAACTTGCTATTTTTGCACCATGTCTGAATTCGTTGTTTCTGCCCGAAAATACAGGCCACAAACCTTTGATACGGTTGTGGGGCAGAAATCCATTACCACGACTTTAAAAAGCGCCATTAAGAACGATCATTTAGCCCAGGCTTTCTTGTTCTGCGGTTCGCGTGGAGTGGGAAAAACGACTACTGCAAGGATCCTGGCAAAAACGATCAACTGTGTGAACCGAACCGAACAGGTGGAAGCCTGCGACGAGTGCGAAAGCTGTGTTTCATTTAATTCCGGGGCCTCGCTGAACGTTTACGAGCTGGATGCGGCTTCGAACAACTCCGTGGACGATATCCGCGGGCTGATCGACCAGGTACGCATTGCTCCGCAGCTGGGAACTCACAAGGTCTACATCATCGATGAGGTCCACATGCTTTCGACAGCTGCTTTCAACGCCTTCCTGAAAACACTGGAAGAGCCGCCTGCGCACGCGATCTTTATCCTTGCAACGACTGAAAAGCACAAGATCATTCCAACGATACTTTCCCGCTGCCAGATCTTTGATTTTCAGCGGATCAAAGTCAGGGACATTGCCGACCACCTGGCCAATATCGCCACGAAGGAAGCGGTTACTGCAGATCCCGATGCCCTGCACCTGATTGCTCAGAAGGCAGACGGAGCACTGAGGGATGCGCTTTCCATCTTTGACCAGATCGTTAGCTTTGCCGGTTCTACAGTCACGCATAAAGCCGTGATCGAAAACCTCAATATCCTCGATCACGATTACTATTTCAAGGTTATAGAGAATTCGATCAACGAAGATATTCCGGCGAATTTGCTGCTGTTCAACGACGTGATGGAAAAAGGCTTCGATGGACATCATTTTGTAGTCGGGCTTGCCGATCATATCCGCAACCTCCTGGTTTGTAAAGATCCGAGAACAGCCAACCTGCTGGAAGTCGGTGAAATGACCGAAAAACAGTTCCTGGAGCAATCCAAAAAGATCGACAGCTTCTTTGCTATCCGGGCGCTCGGCGTTCTGAGTAAGACCGACGTCGACTACAAGGCCAGCAAGAATCAGCGGCTGCTGGTAGAAATGGCACTCATGCAGCTCTGTTCGATTAAAAGCGAGCTCGAAAAAAAAAATCCTTAACTGATCCGGTCCTCGTTATTGACTTTCCGGGTCAATCACTGAGAAACGAGCCTGCGAAGCCCGTAAACAAGCCATCCGTTCCCCAGGAGCGCGCCGCTTTTACCCTGAAAAAAGAAGCCAAAACACTTTCTGCTCCTACCGGGCAGCTGAATACGACGCATCTTTCCATTAACCAGATGATCGGCCAGCAGAAAGAGAAATCAGCTGTGTCGCCAACCGATCTTCCGCGAACACCGTTTGACAGAGACGACCTGATCGTGTTGTGGAAAACGACCGCTCACCAGCAGAAACTGAATGGACAGGACCAGGTTTATCATGTGATGATCAAACGTGATCTTCAGCAGATCGACGCAACGCATTATCATTTCGAGGTCGACAATGCCATACAGAAAAGCCGCATTGACCTGGCTATCGGGGATATTCTCGCTCACCTGAGAAAAGAGCTGAAAAACTACGATCTCGAGATCGCTATCGATATTACCAGCGACGACATCGAAGAAGTGAAATTCCTTACGGGGAACGATAAATTCGAGAAAATGGCGAAAAAGAATCCGAACCTTTCCGACTTTAAAAACCGTTTTAATTTAGACATCGACTATTAATATGAAATTTCCTTTTATCCATTTGCCTGTTGTACTAACAACGCTGCTTCTTTCCCTTTCGAACTGCAAAGGCGACGGCGGTGATGAAACACCCGATCCGGAGACTCCAGGAACAGAAGCGCCGAAAGAAGACTTCGATACGCGCGTGAAGCGAGAGATCCAGGCAAAGCTCGAGATTCCTTCAACGGAAAAATATGACTGGAAGATCTACCGTTCCCACATCAACAGCGATACGATCGAAGATGCGATCATTACGGTTAACCGCATGAGCTTCGCCATAGATGAGGCCATACGCATGAACAAAACGGTGAAGATGGCAGAGCTGGGCTACATGGGGAATTACAACTTCATCTTTTATTACGACGGGGCGCTGGACAAGATCTCGGTTCCGATTCCTATTCCTTCGACTCCCGGAAGACCGCTCGACGTTTCCTTTGAACAGATCGTTTCTCCACGCAGAAACGATGTCATCGTGGATTACCGGATCATGAACCTGGGATCCCGCGCTTACTTCACAGTCTTTGGCGAGCACGACCTGTCGATGGTTTTCCGCTGGAACGTGTTTACGGGAGCAGGTGAAGATCATCCGAAAGCCTTGCTGCATTCACTCGAATCCGTTCCGGGGAAAGACGCCAAGGACATCGTGATCTATGAAAGCGAGCTGGAAAACAATTCCAAAGACATCAAAGATATTTATGCGTTCATGCCGGTAATCCGCAAAAAAGGAAAAGTTGCCCAGCATTTCAGTTATAACTCACAGGCCGGGAAATACGGAATAATGAAACAGTAATCGCCAGCAACACCAAAACGATGATAGAACAAGGAACAATGGAAGTTGCGAGAAGCCTGCGCTATGCGATCAGGAATGCTGCTTCGACGCCTGTTCATCTCATCTACCTGCTGCATGGCTACGGTCAGCTGGCACACTATTTCCTTCGCAAAGTGGAACATCTTTTCCCCGAAAACGTTTGTTTTGTCGCTCCGGAAGGTATGCACCGTTTCTACCAGAGCGGAACTGCGGGAAGAGTTGGCGCTTCGTGGATGACGCGCGAAGCCCGGGAGCTTGACATTACGGAAAACACTCATGCTTTGAATAAGCTGCACGAACAGCTGGAAGCAACGCTCCAACCGCAAAAGATCACCGTGATCGGTTTTTCACAGGGCGGAGCAACAGCAGCAAGATGGATCGCAGACGGAAAAGTCAACACAGATTGCTTTATTTCCTGGGCAAGCGTTTATCCGCCGGATTTAGGATTTCCGGAGCAGGCTGATTTTCAGCCATCAAGAAACCTGTTTGTATTGGGCACCAGCGACCAGTTCTTCAATGAAGAGGCTGTTGAGCAAGCTTCGAAGGATTACCTTCAGCGGGGATTTGAGATCGTTCGCTTCGAAGGTGGGCACGACCTGGATGCAGCAGTATTAGAACACTTAATTCAATCGATATGAAACACTTTCTCGTTTTTGTTTTATCGGCATTTATGATCCTGCCTGCATTTGGCCAGGAAGACGAAGAGGAAACAACCACCTATGAAGAAGAGGAAGAAGAGGTTCCTTACGTGATGTCAGAGAAAGAACTGGGCTTCGATTTCAATTTCAGCGCTTCCAATTTTGGCGGGACCGGTGGTTTGGGCGTTAAGCTCGGCTTTGTGAAACAGGAGAAATACATCTTCGGTCCGAGTGTTCGCTACCAGCATGCATGGACGAACTTCAACGGTTTAAAAACAGGCTTTTCCGTTTACGGCGCCGGAGGTTTCTTTCATGTTCGCCTTTACGAATACCTGTTTGCGGGCGTGGAAATAGAAATCTTATCCTCACCACTTCAGAACGGGGTGCTCTACCCTACCAGGAACTGGGTTCCGGTTGCTTTGCTGGGAGGCGGATTTTCTCATGCTTTCGGTCCGAATTTCCGACTCAACGCGGGGATTATGTACGATGTGGTGAATCATGTGAACAGTCCGCTGAGACAGGGTTATTTCATGCACAATAAACAAGGAGTGTTGTTGCCGGTGCTTTACCGGATCGCTTTTTTTATTCCTATCTGACAGTTTAACCATCCGGCCAGGGGGCGACAAGCTAAAAGGCACAATTTATAGCAGACCGTCAGTTGCCGGTCGCTATAGATTTTAAAGAACGCCAGGTTGTTTAGGGTAGTAGAAAGTTCACAGGAGTAAAGAGAAAGATCACAGAGCAAAAAAGAAAAAGCACAGGTCAAAAGAGAAAGATCACAGGTCAAAAGAGAAAGAGCACGGATCAAAAAAGAAAGAGCACGGATCAGAAGAGAAAGAGCACTGATCAAAAGAGAAAGAGCACGGATCAAAAGAGAAAGAGCACGGATCAAAAGAGAAAGAGCACGGATCAGAAGAGAAAGAGCACTGATCAAAAGAGAAAGAGCACGGATCAAAAGAGAAAGAGCACGGATCAGAAGAGAAAGAGCACGGATCAAAAGAGAAAGAGCACGGATCAAAAGAGAAAGAGCACTAATCAAAAGAGAAAGAGCACGGATCAGAAGAGAAAGAGCACTGATCAAAAGAGAAAGAGCATTGATCAAAAGAGAAAGCTCACAGGGCAAAAGAGAAAGCTCACAGAGCAAAAGTGAAGAGCAACACTGCAAGATGGGAGGCTCTTCTATGGAAACAAAAAGCCCCGACAGTTATCGCCGGGGCTTTCAAGTATTATAGTGTTTTATTTAGCGTTTCGCCAGCGTTCCTGCTTTTCCTACATCGTGAAGCTTCACGTAGAAAATAAGAGCCGCATACGGAGGAATGGAAGGATCGGGAGGATTTCCTCCGTAAGCCATTTCCTGTGGCACGTACAAGCGGTACTGTCCGCCTTTTTGCATGAACGGGAACCCAACTGTCCAGCCCGGGATCACTTCGCCCAGGTTAAATGCTAGTGTTGCAGCCTGGATCGTATCGCCGTTGGTGGTCATCACCACGTAATCAACGCTTACATCGTCGGTAGCCGTTGGTTTCACACCTGTTCCTTTTTTGATGGTCTCCAAATACATTCCCTGCGGAAGTGCTTGTATTCCTTTCATTACTTTCACCTGTTCGAAAAACGCTTTGTCTTTGGATCCGGAAACTTCCATCATCTTTTTGGAAATATCGCTGATGAAATCCTGTACCATTTTAACGCGCTCTGTTTTTTCGATCAGTGAATCGTTTCCGAATAAGGCCTGCTCGAAGCCGATCTTAACAAATTCCGGATCAAACTGATCGTAAGCGTTCTGCTGTGTCCAGTTGGAAACAAAGATATTCCCGAGCACTTTACCGATGCACAAAGATCCTTCTTTGTTGTATTGCTCGTTGAATTCCTGTCTTGAAGGACCAACCAGCTGCTCCAGCGTTTGCTGACATGCCTGCCCAAAAGCGTTCGGATCTTCGAGTCCGATTCCGAAACCTTTCACGATCTCTGCTTTGTCATATTTGTCTTTATTCGGATCGCGGGGATCCATCAACTGCGAAGCATGGTCAGCTCCCATTGCGTAGGAAATACGCTGCTTGAACGTTTTCAGCTCAATCATTTTAGCGGCAGCTTCCTGAGCGTCACCACCACATGAAACAGCGATGAAAGCCGTAGCTATAAGTGAAAATACAAGTTTCATAACTTAGTTATTTTCGATCCCGATAAGTTCAACATCGAAGATCAGGGTCATGTAAGGCTTAATCGGTCCACCCGGATGCGGATGAGCTCCATAAGCAAGATCTTCCGGAATATACAGGCGGTATTTCGAACCAACCGGCATCAGCTGCAATGCTTCCGTCCAGCCTTTGATCACCTGGTGAACACCAAATGTTGCAGGAACTCCGCGTGTTACCGAGCTGTCAAAAACAGTTCCGTCGATCAGTGTTCCATGGTAATGTACGCTCACCGTATCTGCTGCAGTTGGTTTCGGGCCGTTTCCTTCTTCGACTACTTCGTACTGCAAACCTGAAGGTGTTGTTGTAACTCCTGATTTAGAAGCGTTTGCTGTAAGAAACTGTTCGCCTTCCTCTTTGTAAACTACAAATTTGCTTTCAGTGATCGACTGAACGTATGCCTGGATGATCTGGTTCGCCTGCTCGGGAGAATATTTAAGGTCTTTCTTTCCAAAAACGTCTGCAATAGCTTCTGCCATTACCGTTGGATTGATTCCGTCAAGCTCCTGTTGTGCCAGACTATCTGCTACGCTCAATCCGATGCAGTAGCTTACTTCGTTAATATCTTGTGACATGTAAAAAATTTTGGTGTAAATATAGGGGGAATTAAGGGAATAGGAAATAGAGGACGGGGAATAGAGAACAGGAAATGGGTGAATCCGAAGCAATCCTTCTTTTCGTTGGTCGCTTCGGATATATTGCAGATCCGGTGTATTGTCTGCTCGGTATGCATCCCGGCTACAATACAAATAACATCCCGCGTCTGCAAATAGCAATCACAGTGCCTGTTCCAGGTCTTCCCAGATATCTTCTATGTGTTCCAGTCCTATGCTTAGTCTCACCAATCCGTCGGAAATACCGACAAGCGCACGTTCTTCCGGTTTCAGCTTGGAATGGGTCGTAGATGCAGGATGCGTAGCTATGCTGCGGCTGTCGCCCAGGTTTGGAGTAAGGGAGAACAGGTTCAGCTGATCGAGGAAAGCCCTTCCTGCTGCGAGTCCGCCTTTGACCTGGAAGGTAACGATTCCTCCGCCGGCCGACATTTGCCTCCTGGCTGTCTCCGCCTGCGGATGACTGTCGAGAAAGGGATACTTTACCCATTCTACGGACGGATGAGCTTCCAGTCGTCTGGCGATCTCCAATGCCTGCTGACAATGTTTTTCGACCCGGAGATGCAGTGTTTCCAATGATTTCGATAAGATCCAGGCATTGAACGGACTCATTGCCGGACCGGAATGCCTTGCGAAGCTTTCTATCCTGTCGATGAGCACTTGCGTGGAAACAATAATGCCGCCAAGTACGCGGCCCTGACCATCGAGGTATTTCGTAGCGGAATGAATGACAATATCGGCGCCGAAACGAATGGGCTGCTGCAAAACAGGCGTGGCAAAACAATTATCGACAACAAACAGGATTCCTTTTCGTTTGCAGATCCCCCCTATTTTTTCCAGGTCGATGATCTCTAATCCAGGATTGGAAGGCGTTTCGATGTACAGGATCTTTGTTTCCGGGCGAATGGCCTTTTCATAAGCTTCATAATCTGCCGCGTCTACGTAATCAGTCGTAATCCCCCATTTCGGGAAGATGTTCATGAATAGGTTGTGCGTAGAACCGAACACCGATCGCGAAGAAACGATGTGATCTCCTGAAGCCAGCAAAGCTGCAAACGCCGTAAAAACTGCTGCCATTCCGGTTGCCGTTGCCCAGGCTGCTTCACCGCCTTCCAGCAGGGCTATCTTGTTGAGCAGCTCATCGACATTCGGATTGGAATACCGGGAATAGATATTGGCTTCGACCTCGTCTGAAAAGGCAGCGCGCATGTGCTCGGCGTCTTCAAACGTAAAGCTGCTCGTCAGGTATAAAGGAACGCTGTGCTCTCGCTGATGGCTTCGTTCGGATTGCGTACGGATAGCCAGTGTTTCATTTCTCAGGTTGCTCATCAGGGATGTTTTACAAGTGTTGTTACACGAATTCCGGGGTCTATGCTTGCCGAAACGGAACAGTATTTCTCATGGCTCAGCTTCACGGCATTTTCCACTTTTTCCAGCGGAACGTTTTCGTCCACGATGAACTGCAGCTCTATGGCTTCGAATTTCGCAGGAACGCCTTCGCTTCTTTTCGCTTCTACTTTCACAGCATAGGTTGTTACTTCTATCCGCTGTTTTTTCAGGATGGAAAGCACATCTATTGACATACAACCGGCCAGCGCTCCGGCGAGCAATTCCATAGGGCGCAATCCTTTCTGCTTTCCACCGATTGCCGGCGAGGCATCGATCGTTGTGAGAAGTCCGTCCTCATTTTCAAGCGAAAGCACAAAAGGCTGCTCTTCCAGCGTGAGCGTTAAATTCAATTGTACCATCTTAACCGATTGATAGTGATGAAAGCTGCTCACTTCTTCCTTTAGCGGCCTGGCTTCCGTTGAGCTCAATACCTTCGGGAAGAACGGCGAGGAAAAGATCCGGCTCATTGTTCCAGTCGAACTGCTGCAACGTTTTAAAATCGACCCAGCCGATGCGGAAGTAGTGTGTGGAGCCGTGATACGTTTCCTGAACTTCGCTTAGTTCGACGCGCCCGAGCGCTTCCTGTGTAGTCGCAGAAATGTAAACACGCAGCTTGAAATCGTCGGAAAGCACCAGGTTTTCATCCGTACCGGTTTTGCGGTATTCGTAGGCATAATCGAATTGAAGCGCAGAAATATCCGAAAGAACGGCGCTCGCTGTAGGATAGCTTCCCGCTCCTTTTCCAAGGAACAGCTGACGATCGGAGAACAAAGCTTCTACAACGACCGCGTTAAACTCGTTTTCGACATTGAAAGCGAAATGATTGGCAGGGATCAGGTGCGGAGCTACGAATCCGATCACGTTTTCATCGGTCCGCGTGCCGAATGCCAGCAATTTGATCTTCAGGCCTTTCTCACGGGCATAGGTAGCGTCCCACGTTTTCAGCTGGCGAATCCCGTAATTCCAGACATTATCAGGATGGGCTGTGTAGCCGAAAGCGTGTTTCAGCAAAAGGACCAGCTTGTATTTCGCGTCGAAGCCATCAACGTCTGACGTCGGATCTAGCTCGGCAAAACCTGCTTCCTGCGCAGCCGACAAAGCTTCGTCGAATGCCTGGCCTTCGCCTGTTTTGGTCAGAATGTAATTCGTTGTTCCATTGACAATTCCGCTGATAGACGACAGGGAATCGTTGTTGTAGTATTCCTCCAGGTTGCGGATAATCGGGATAGATCCGCCAACGGCAGCTTCGTAAAGGAAAGAAACGTTGTTCTTCTTCGCCAGCGAGATCAGCTCTTCCAGGTGCAGAGCGATCAGCTTCTTATTGGCTGAAACTACATGTTTCCCGGATTCCAGCGCTCTTTTAACGATCGTATAAGCTGCATCGCTGTCGTTGATCAGCTCTACGACCACATTCACTTCCGGATCGTTCAGGATACTTTCTCCGTCGAAGCTGAAGTAGCTGCTGTCGATGCTTCGTTTTTTAGAAGGATCTTTTACTACGATATGTTTAATGCGTGCCTGTAATAATGAAGTCTGGTTCAGCACTTCGTATAAACCTGTACCTACGCATCCGAAGCCGAAAAGGCCTATGGTCAATTGTTTTCTCATCTTATTAGTTTTTGGCAGCGCTTTGTTAAGCTTCTTCTTGAGCTGCGCCTGTCGTTTTGTTTAAAAATTGATTGATCTTTTCTGTCAGCTGGTCGAATTCCACCAGGAAGCCATCGTGTCCGAAATGTGATGAAAGTACGGCCAGCTCGCCGTTCGGAAGATGTTCCGCAATGAATTCCTGCTCTTTCAGCGGGAACAGCAGATCTGAATCGATCCCGACTACAAGTGCAGGAATAGTTAACTGCTGCAAAAGCTTTTCTGCCAGGTCGCGGTTCCTCGAAATGTTGTGAGAATCCATGGCTTTCGACAGGAACCAGTAGCTGTAAGCATTGAAGCGGTTTGACAATTTTTCGCCCTGGTAACGCTGATAGCTCGCCGCCCTGAAATTGTCAGTCTGCTCATCTGTAAGCTCCGATTGCGTGAGCGCGTACCCGTCGTAAGTTCTGTAGCTGAGCATTCCTATACTTCTAGCCGCTACAAGGCCTTTCCGACCGCCTGAATATTCATCCTGCCCAAAGGTAGGATCCGCTTCTATCGCAAGCCGCTGGGCCTCATTGAAGGCTATTCCGAAAGGTGAATGACGGACATTTGTTGCTATGGGAATAAGATGTCCGAACAAATGAGGCTTCTGAACAGCCCATTCCAGGACCTGCTGACCGCCAACCGAAGCTCCGATCAGGATATGAATGTGCTCCAGCTCCAGGAAAACGCGCACATAATCGAGCGCTTTCACCATATCGCGGATTGTTATTTTCGGAAATTTTCTGTAGTAACGCTCGCGCTCCTGGTTGTAAGAAAGCGGCCCGGTTGTTCCGTAACAGGAGCCTGGAACATTAACGGAAACGATGAAATAATCAGCCGGATCGAAGCATTTTTGCTGGCCGAACAATCCGTCCCACCATTCGTGAACGTGATGATTTCCGGTAAGTGCGTGGCATACCCAGACTACGTTTGAGCTGTCGGCGTTTAATTTGCCCCAGGTCTGGTAGGCCAGTACAGGCTGCACCAGCTCTTCGCCGGATTCGAGCTTCAGGTTAAAATCAAGCTGAATGCGGTTTTCCTGCGGAAGGAAATTCCTGTTATTGGTATAATAAAGAAGTGACATGTTGTTCTGAATGAAAGTGTTAATACTGGGAGATTACCTGGAATCAGCAGCAACACATTCGGTGAAAAACACGATCAACGGAAGTCTGTGAGCTCTTCGTAAGCCCAACACGGATAGAAATATAAATTACCTGTTTCATAGCACATTTATTATATTCTCCCGATTGCACCTGCAATCGGAATCGGAAGTTGGCACCGGTTTTCCAATACTGACAGCAATCGTCAGCACTTAAAGTTGGTTGCCAGAGGGTCTTTGAGTCCGTCTCTCGCCTCTTCTTTATAAACAATGTCTTCTACGCTTTAGAATGACGGTGCAAATATATTACACAATTCTTAAATTCCAACTATTTTATTTTTCAGCGCACAAATACCAGCTCCGAATCAGTAGATTGCTTTACATCGAAGGAATAACCATCCACATCATAGGCCTTAAGCTCGTCTGCGGTTTTCACATTATTCTGAATGATATAGCGCGCCATTGCTCCTCTCGCGTGCTTAGCGAAAATGGCTATAATCTTGTATTCTCCATTTTTGAACTCTTTGAAAACAGGAGTAATTACCGTTCGTTTAATCGTTTTCAGCTGAACTGCTTTTGCATATTCCTGGGAGGCCAGGTTTACAATAAGCTCGTCCTTCTCTGTTTCCTTCTGAAGGAATTTCGTGAGCTTTGCTCCCCAGAATTCGTAAAGGTTCTTTGCTTTGTCATTGATCTCCCATTTGGTTCCCATTTCCAGCCTGTAAGGAAACATAAGGTCTTTCGGGCGAAGCAGGCCATACATTCCCGACAGGATCCGTAAGCTGTTTTGTGCTCTTTCCACTTCTGCTTTTGAAAATGAAGGAAAATCCATGCCGCGGTAAACATCTCCCGCAAACAGGTATCCCGCAGGTCTTACTTCATCCGTTGGCGTTTCTGATAAATACCAGTTCTTAAAGCGTTTGGCGTTCAGATCGGCAATATCCGCAGAAACATGCATAAGACTCATGATCTTAGAAGGCTTTAGCTTTTTCAGCTTTTTAGAAAGCGCCGTAGCTTCTTTGGAAAATGCGGGAGTAGTAAATTCCATTTCGGGAAACGGACAGTTTTCATCTATTGATTTTGCGGGTGAAATGAGGATTTTCATGACTGTAAGTTTGAGTAAGCAAATGTAAGGTTTAGAAGGTAAATCCATACAACTTCCAGCCAATTACCCTGAAACAAATTATAGACGAAAACGTCTATAATGGCATGATATAGACAAAAACGTCTATAATTGGTGATTATAGCTATATTTGTCTATATTTGATTTATGACAGCTATTCTGACAGGAGATATTATCGGATCGCGCAAAGCATTGGAAACACAAAACTGGATGATTCCTTTACGAGCCGTGCTGAACCATTTCGGAGATGCTCCATCTGAATGGGAGATTTACCGCGGAGATAGCTTTCAGCTGGAAATCAAAGATCCTGCAAAAGCGTTTCAGGCTGCAATACTCATTAAAGCAACTATTCGCCAGTTGAAAAAAATGGATGTCAGGATCGCCATCGGGATCGGTGAAAAAACGTTCACTGCAGAAAATATTTCTTCTTCGAACGGCAGCGCATTTTTGCGTTCCGGAAGCAGTTTCGATCAGCTGAAAGCAGAAAAACAAACACTTTCCCTCAATACGGGGAACGCCGAAACCGATTACGAGCTGAATACTGCTATCCGGCTGGCACTGGCTTTAATTGATCGCTGGACGCCAGGCATGTCAGAACTGGCGGCGATTTCACTACTTCACCCGGATAAATCCCAACAGGATATCGCCGTTTTACTACAGGTTAGCCAGGCCACGATAAGTGCCGGATTAAAGCGGGCGCATTTTTCACTGATAGAAGAGCTCGATCAATTGTACAGGAAAAAAATAAGCGCTATATTTAATACATGACGCTTTTCATTCAACTTCTGCTTGCTCATTTAATCGGTGATTTTATTCTTCAGCCAACCTTCATGGTTGTTCACAAACAACAAAGGAAGCTTCGTTCACACTGGCTGTATATCCATTGTATTATCCACGGATTAGTATCGTTCGCTTTAGTTGCAGATCCTGCATTCTGGATGGGAGCTTTAGCAATTATGGCGTCTCACCTGATCATCGATGCTGCCAAGCTCATCTTTACAACTTCCAATAACGAGCGGAATTGGTTCTTTGCAGATCAATTGCTTCATATAGCTGCGATAGCTGTTGTTTTCCTTTGCTTTCAGCCGGAAACTAAAGAGGAGATCCGCAGCTGGCTCTGGGTTCACAAAGACCTTAACCTGCTGCTGGTATTCTGTGCGTTGTTTCTCACTACGCCGGCTTCCATTATCATTAAAGTGATCATTTCGAGATGGGCGCCGATGATCAGCAGGATAGGAAACCCGGCGGAAGACGACTCGCTGCTGAGTGCCGGAAAATACATTGGAATGCTGGAACGGCTTTTCGTTTTCGGGTTCATTATTTCCGGGCATTTCGAAGCAACCGGATTCCTGCTGGCGGCTAAATCAATTTTCAGGTTCGGAGACCTTCGCAATTCGGGTGATCGAAAACTAACGGAATATGTGCTGATAGGAACACTGGTAAGCTTTGGAATAGCAATGCTCACAGGAATACTTTTCCTTGAGCTGCTGTCCTGAGCCAGTATCGAAAATGATTATTTCAGTCCGAAATGCTTCTCGGCTTCGTCGGCTATTTGCCCGCCGATAGCCAGGGATGCGGTTGCAGCCGGAGACGGAGCATTCAGCACGTGAATGGAATTAGCATGGAACTCGAAACGGAAATCGTCGCGAGTGTCACCGTCCTCAGCAAGCAGCAAAGCGCGAACGCCCGCTCTTCCTGGATGAATATCGTCCATCGTCAGGGAAGGAACCATGCGTTGAAGCGTCTTCAGGAAAAGCTTCTTTGAAAAAGCACGTCTGTATTCATCGATCCCGAATTTCATGTTGTTGAAGAACAGCTTCCAGGTTCCTTTGTAAGTGAGCGCATCCCATGTATCCCGCATGGAGAAATCGGTTTTCCCGTATCCTTCACGCTTGAATGTAAACACCGCATTTGGTCCGCATTCGATCTCGCCGTTGGTCATCCGGGTAAAGTGAACTCCAAGGAAAGGAAAATCGGGATTCGGAACCGGGTAGATAAGATTTTTCACCTTGTGCTTGGCCTCTTCCGTCAGCTCGTAATAATCTCCGCGGAAGCCTACAACCTGTTCTTTCAGTTTCACACCGTCTTTACGGGCGAGCCTGTCGGCCTGTAATCCGCCGCAGAAAATAAGGAAATTTGCTTCGATGTTTCCTTTGTTAGTGATAATGGTTGTCTGTTCTCCTGAACGCTCGATTCCTGTTACTTCATGACCAAGCTTCATGGCACTTCTCGGTTGCATGGAAAGTGCAATCTCCGCCATTTTTTCAGTTGCTCCACGGAAATCGATGATCCCTGTGCAGGGAACCCAGATACCGCCTATGCTTTCCACGTAAGGCTCGATTTCCTTCACGCGTTTGGCATCGATCATTTCGATTCCTTCGGTCTTGTTTTCAAGCCCGTTCTGAAAGATCTTATCCATATTGGACAATTCGGACTTATCGACAGCAACCACTACTTTCCCGCAAACATCGTGATCGATCTTATGCTCTTTTGCAAAAGCGACCAGCTCATGGCGGCCGGCAACACAGTTTTTGGCTTTCAGCGATCCGGGCTTATAATACAATCCAGAGTGAATAACCCCGGAGTTGTTTCCTGTCTGGTGATCGGCCAGCTTTCCTTCTTTTTCAATAAGGCAAATTGTTTTATCGGGATAACGTGTCTGCAGTTTGTAAAAAGTAGCCGCACCAACTATTCCCCCACCAATGATCGCAATATCGAAAGCCATAACTGTTTTTTTGGGGCAAATTTAATCATTCAAAGGGAATGGGAAGGGAATACGCACCAGTGAACCGGAGAATTTCCTGTGACTTCGTGTTAACTGTTTTCCAATGTCCTCAAAAAAAGTATCTTCATCTAAAATTCTTGATCATGACACAATTAAATGTTTACCTCACTTTCAACGGGAATTGCCGGGAAGCGATGACTTTTTACAATGACTGTATCGGCGGCACACTCAATCTCCAGACATTCGGAGACGCAGGAGGAGAAGCAACTCCGGAAGCCGAACGCGATCTCGTTATGCATGCAAACATCGTAAAAGACGGTTTTCTGCTGATGGCTTCCGATACTTCCGAACAGCACGGTTCCGTAACAACAGGAAGCTCTATCTCCCTTTCGATGAACTGCGATTCGGAAGAAGAGATCAACAGCATGTTCGCCGCAATTTCGGCAGGCGGAACAGTTACGATGCCACTGGAAGATACGTTCTGGGGTGCGCGCTTTGGAATGTTTACCGATAAATTCGGCATGCCGTGGATGATGAACTACGACAAAAAGTAAGCTTAATCATGTTCCGATGATCCACATTTCCACAGCTTCCGATTTACTGAACCGGGAATTCATTCACGCTTATATTTCACGCTCTTACTGGGCAGAAGGCCGGTCGGCAGAAGACATGAACGCCTGCATAGCAAACTCGGTCAACTTCGGGATTTACATAGACGGAATTCAGATTGGCTATGCAAGGGTCGTTACGGACACCATCCAGTTCGCTTATCTAATGGATGTGTTTATCGACGAAGCACACAAAGGAAAAGGGTACTCGAAACAGCTGATGGAATTTATCCTGGAGTGTGACGAGCTGAAAAAAGTAAAGGGCTGGAGACTGGCCACCAGGGATGCTCACGGACTCTACAAGCAATTCGGGTTCAAACCTTTATCGAAGCCTGAGAACATGATGGAACTGATGCGCTGAGACCATTTCAGCTGCCCGATTCCAGAAGTTAAACGGGAATATCGTCTGCCGGAATGCATTCGACAGGGAATTAATTGCATTTAGCTTATTTTCCTAGAATTTCCCATTCAACTCATTTCAAAACCTTATCTTTGTGCTGCAATTAGCAATAATCAAAATTTATACATGGCTCGTTCTCAGGAAACCTTTAACAAAAAAGAAAAAGAAAGCAAAAAGCTTAAAAAAAGAAAAGACAAAGAAATTAAAAAGGAAGAGCGTAAAGCTAATTCAGGTAAAGGTGGCAGCCTTGACGATATGATGGCTTACGTTGACGAGAACGGGAACCTCACTTCCACTCCACCGGATCCATCCAAAAAAATCGTTATCAACGAAGAAGACATTCAGATCGGTGTTGCCAAGCGCGAAGATGCTGGCCCTGAAGAGCCTAAAACAGGTAAAGTTACCTTCTTCAATGACTCAAAAGGATACGGATTCATCAAAGATTCAGTGAATCAGGAAAGCTATTTCGTTCACGTTCACGGATGTATCGATCAGATCCAGGAAAACGACAACGTCACTTATGAACTGGAAAGAGGCCAGAAAGGATGGAATGCAGTGAACGTTAAAATTGTTCCTAAAACTCCGAAAGCACCAAAAGCTGAGGCTGTAGCGGAAGATGCTCCGGCAACCGAAGAAGAAACGCCTGCAACAGAGGAAACTGCTGAAGAACAAACAGAATCTACGGAAACGGCTGAATAATCCGGTTCTTACCATAATTAAACGGTCCCGCCATGCGAAAGTCTGGCGGGATTTTTATTTGCTTATCTTCGGATCATGAAACGTCCTCCATTCTATGCATTTCCGGAATTAGTGTCAGAAACCGTTTTACTGCGGGAGCTTACCCGGGACGATTCGGAACAATTGATCGAAATCTTTACCTACGACGGAAAAGCGGCTGAGTCTGCAGAAGATGTGGTCAGGATGCTCTCCAAGATCGACAGCAATTACCGGAACGGCAGTTCGGTAAACTGGGGAATTGTCGAGCGTGCAGGCGGAAAGATAGCAGGAATCTGTGGCTATTACCGCGGATTCGAACAAGAAACCGGAGAGATAGGATTCGTGCTTCGCGAAGGATTTCGCAGGAAGGGATTCATGTCAGCCGCGCTGAAGTTAGCCGTTGCATTCGGGAAACAGGAGCTCGGATTAAAACGGGTAATTGCCATTACCAAAAGCTGGAACCAGGAAGCAATAATGGTACTGGAAAACAACCAGTTCCGGCAAACAGCCGAGCTTCCGGACAATTACATCGAATTGGAATACACCGGATCATCTCATGGATAACGATAAAGCAGCACATCCGATCTTTCCGAACCTGAATGGTTTACGGTTTGCCGGCGCCCTGGCGATTATTCTTTATCACTGTTATACCCTGAACCGGGAGATCTGGGGAAGCTTCTACACCGAATACTGGTTTCAGAAAGCATGGATAGTTGTAAACAAAGGCCATTTCGGAGTTTCCATGTTTTTCATCATGAGCGGATTTCTGATCACTTACCTGCTCCTCCACGAAAACAGCAAAAACAGACGTATCCATCTCGTGAATTACCTCTTCAGGCGGTTTCTGCGCGTATGGCCGCTTTATTTTCTCATCGTTCTCTTCGGCTTCTTCTTTTTTCCGAGGCTTCCCTATGGAATAGAAACGGTTCACGAGCTTTGGAGATACGTGCTTTTTCTGTCGAATTTCGACGAGATCTTCGTTGGAGCGAAAGACAGCATCAATTTTCTGACCGCCACCTGGACCGTCAGCGTGGAAGAACAGTTCTACCTTGTCTGGGGAATCCTGATAGGCGTGCTGACTTTCCGGAAAAAGTCGACTTACTCGTTGTTCTTCCTCATCATAATCGTGCTTTCACTCGTATTCAGGTATTACCACCTCGACAATCACCGCACTCTTTATTACCACACATTTTCTGTTATGTCAGACCTTGCAACAGGCGGATTAATCGGTTTGTGGGCTTATGAAGGCCGGGCGAAAAAAGCGCTGGAGAATTTTTCGAAGCTGAAGCTTGCAGCGATCTATCTTGCCGGAATGGGGTTGCTGCTGTGGGAAGATTCCATTTTTAAAGGTGTGTTCTTTGTTTTCGAGCGGTTCATTCCCGGATTGTTCCTGGCATTCATCATCCTTGAGCAAGTGTATTCCAAGCATTCCTTTTACAAGATCGACCGGTTTCCCGGATTTTTCCAGGCAGGAAAGCTAACCTACGGACTGTATATGTTCCATTGTATTTACATCTACTACTGGGCGATCTTTTTTAAAAACCACCAGCTCACAGAACAGTTATACCAATACCTGCTGTTTGTTCTGCTGGTGCTTATTTCCACTTACGCAACAGCCTGGATCAGCTACCATTACTTCGAAAAGCCGTTCCTGAAGCTTAAGCGGTATTTTCGCTAATAAGAAGCTACAGTTAAATCCAGGAAATTATGAGCACATTGATCCGTAAAATTGAACAGCAGGACAACCCGGTTATAGCGGCTTTGATCAGGAGCGTGCTGACAGAATTTGGCGCCAATAAACCGGGAACTGTTTTCACCGATCCTACAACGGATGATCTTTTTAGTCTGTTCAGCGAGCCACGATCGGCTTATTTCATCCTGGAAACAGGTGGTGAAATTGAAGGCGGCTGCGGCATTTTTCCAACTTCCGGGCTTCCTGATGGCTGTACGGAGCTGGTAAAGCTTTATCTTTCGAAAAATGCCCGCGGAAAAGGCCACGGCAAGCTCCTGATGGAAAAAGTGTGTGATCTCGCCCGTAGTTACGGCTATTCGGAAATCTACCTGGAAACACTTCCCGAGCTTCACGTCGCAGTTGGATTGTACGAACGGATGGGATTCAGGTATTTAGATGCTCCTTACGGAAATTCAGGACATTTCGCCTGTGATCTCTGGATGGTGAAAACGCTTTGAACACAGAATTCAAACCTGAACAAACAAAAAACACCTGTAACAGATGCTCGTTCATCCATTACAGGTGTTCCGGAAATGTATTGCTTATTGCAATCCGTTCAATTGCTCAACGAAGTAAACTCCTTTGTCTTCCAATTGACCATAGATAGCAGGATAATCTTTTTTTGTTTTCGCCTGGTGAATGCGAGCCAGAACTTCATCACGGAAGTCAAGCGCTTCGTCAATCAGTTTGTTCGTTTCTTCCGTTTTCTTCTCTTTGTAGAGCTGAACTGAGAAACATTCGTCCACAACGTCGAAAATCATTCCGTTCAATTGTTTCTTAATGGTGCGTTTACTTGCCATAGCTTTCTAATTTTCGGCTAAGATACCACGGAATTGTGGATTATAAATTATCAATCTTAAATTTGGCAAGTCATCTCGTTAAACAATCTTTACCGGAACCTTGTTCTCGTCGATTGCCACAAAGGTGAAATCACCGCTCACTGCTTTTTTACGCACATCGCTGTACATCTGCTCGATGAAAATATCCACATGTACCTTCAGGCTCGAGCTGCCGATGTAGCTTACCTTTCCTACCAGCTCAATGATCGTTCCTGCGGGAATCGGCTTCTTGAAATCGATACGATCGCTGCTCACGGTCACCATCCGCTGACGGCTGAAACGGGTTGCGGCAATAAACGCCACTTCGTCCATAAGCTGCATGGCTGTTCCTCCGAATAGCGTGTCGTAATGGTTGGTCGTATTGGGGAATACGGCTTTAAAAATCCTCGTTTCGGATAGTCTGATTTTTTCTTCTGTTGTCATTTTTTGAGCTTGTTCGTTAGGTAGTAGCTGCTGTGTTGTCAGCGGTAATGATGCTGCATTTCTTCTTTCAGCTTTCCCAGGCAATTCGCGCAAAGGCAGTCGGTGTAATTGTCTTTCAGGATAAAAAGCTCTTCTTCACTGAGCTTCACCGAAGAGCAATGGCACAATTCGATGGCATCGGCCCTGCATTGAAAGGGATCGCCGCATCGTGTACATTTTTTTTCAGCTGCCGGGAACATGTTTCCAAAGTTAGCGCTTATTCACTTTGCTGTTCCCTATTGGTTCGTCTTATTCGCAGATGTCGCGTATAAATTTCTGCCTGAAGCTCTTTATTCGCAATCGTGAGTTTCACACGCCGGAATGTCTTCTGTTTATTTCCCACCCTCGTCAATAAAGCCTGTTTGT
>Ga0247810_10001001_pt1 | contig 20216 bp, 13 predicted proteins | sample UWRJL119311C1_FD_179918 | JGI IMG/M metagenome (GOLD analysis project Ga0247810, IMG submission 179918) | Plant litter microbial communities from Arlington Agricultural Research Station in Wisconsin, United States - UWRJ-L119-311C-1 | ecosystem: Environmental > Terrestrial > Plant litter >... | reverse complement strand
ATTCCGTCGGTACCAATTAATATTTTATTATTTTTATCTAAGAAAAGTTTTTTGACAGGTAACGAGACTGAAGGAGTATAGGATATAAATTTTTTTTCCTCTTTATTATAGACATATAGTCCATGATTTAGCGTCCCTACAAAAAGATTTCCATTTTTGTCTTCACACATACTTGTAGGAGTGTCAACATGTTCTTTTGAAAGAAAAACATGTTCGGAAGTGTTATCAGGTTTAACCTTCCATAGTCCGCGATCTTGTGTTAAAATCCATAAATTTCTTTTTTTATCCTCATAGATTTCATGGATCATATAGATGGGAGTAGGAGTTTTTATTGGTGTGGCAATAGCATTTTGTTTTTTAAATTTAATTTTAAAAATTCCATAACCAGAGGTTCCAACCAATATATCGCCATTTTTTCTATGTAACATACAGCTTACATGGGGCGACATTTTTGTGACACCATTATCAGTCATTAAGACAGTAGTAAAGGAGTCGGTGGCATGATTGTAAATCTGTAAGCCGTTAATAAAACCAAAAAACAAGTTTTTGTTCTTGTCTTCAAAAATTGTTTTGACGTAATTATTTAAGACAGTGCCAGGTTTATTTTTCAGATGTTTGTAAGTGATAAATTTTGCGCCATCATATCTATTTAACCCATCTTCAGAAGCAATCCAGATATAACCTTTATTATCCTGATAAATACTGTTTATCAAACTGCTTGATAATTGTGAATCTGACGTATAAAGCCTGCCAGACTGAGATCTTAAACCAGCAGGAATTATCAAAAGAATTAGGATTATAATTTTTAGAGTTTTCAAAATAGATGAGAATATGTTAAACTTATGATCAAAATTACTAACTGCAGTTTTTATATCAGTTTTCGTTAGAAATGCTATAAAATATAGATTGTAATTACTTTTTTATATTAAGAATTCTTAATGGCAGAAAAACCAATAATTATGAAATAAAGCAACATAAATACATTGCTTTGGTAGTAAATTAAGTAAGCTAGAACCGTGAATATTATATTTATTTTAGGTTAATTACCGCAACACAAGTTTATGAGATATTATTCAAATCAGCAAATATATTTTTTAAAATAAACAAAATATTTTGCATTTGAAGTGGATTTATTTGCTAATTTATTTATTTAAAGTAAAAATAATATAGTTTTATTGATAATAATTTAAAATACGATTACAAATGTAAAAAACACACTTAAATTGTTTGAATATTTGCTGTTTTATTGAAAATTTCGTAAATCTTAAAAATTGTAATTTATATAAAAATAGATGCATAAATTTTTGCTGAATAAAAATTTATGAGATGTTTTTTTGATTTTCTGATCGCTGTGTAACGTAGTGTAAATTATTTGTTACACTAGAATAAATTTTATTTATTTTTTTAAAATAGTTTTACTTGAAGCTTTTTCATACTGTTAGATAGTTAATTTTTTCTAGTTCAGGACCATCAATAGTATAGTCTTTTGCAGGTAAAAAATGAGTTTACAAACGCATTGAGTACTCACGTTCTCAAAGCGCAACTAATGCCCGAGTTAGTTCGGGCATTTTTTTGTCTATATAGGTAGAATTATGTTAGCCCTTATAATGTTATTAAATCATAAGTAAATGAGGAATTTTATTAAAATTTTTAAAATAGAAGTAGTACTATTTTTAATTGGCATTCATTCTATTGCTCAAAATCCATTAATCAGAGACCAATTTACAGCTGATCCTTCTGCAAGAGTATTTGGTGACAGAGTGTATGTATTTCCTTCACACGATATATTAGCAACAGAAGGTAAAGGTCGAAAAGATTGGTTTTGTATGGAGGATTATCACGTATTTTCTTCAACGAACATGACTGATTGGACAGATCACGGAATTATTGTCCAACAAAATAAAGTGGAATGGATTAAGCCTGACAGCTATAGTATGTGGGCTCCGGATTGCATAGAAAGAAATGGTAAGTATTATTTTTATTTTCCGAGCATTCCAAAAGACACCATTAATTATAAAAAAGGTTTTACAGTGGGTGTGGCTATTGCTGATAAACCCGAAGGACCTTATAAAACTGAAATCAATCCCATAAAAGGCGTTAGCGGAATCGATCCTAATGCCTTTATTGATAAAGACGGACAGGCTTATTTGTATTGGTCCGGAGGAAATATTTTTGTTGCTAAATTAAAACAGAACATGACTGAATTAGATTCAGAAGTAAAAATAATTGAAAATCTTCCAGCTAAAGGCTTAAAAGAAGGTCCATATATGTTTGAAAGAAATGGGATTTACTACTTGACCTATCCTCATGTTGAAAAAAAGATTGAACGCTTAGAATACGCAACCGCTGATAATCCTATGGGGCCATTTAAAGTAAAAGGAGTAATCATGGATGAATCGTCAACAGGCTGCTGGACAAACCATCATTCTATTTTGGAGTTCAAAAATCAGTGGTATTTGTTTTATCACCATAATGACTTATCGCCTCAGTTCGATAAAGCACGATCTATTAGAGCAGACTTTCTAAATTTTAATGCAGACGGAACTATTCAAAAAGTTATTCCTACGCTGAGAGGTGTTGGAATTACTAAAGCAACAGATGAAATTCAAATAGACAGGTATTCAGAAATAAGTGATAAAGGAGTTTCTGTTTCTTTTTTAGACAGTTTGAATACTTTCAAAGGCTGGAAAACAACCTTCACAAAATCAAATTCCTGGATACAGTATAATAAGGTAGATTTCAGCAAAAACAAATTAAAAACAATAGTTATAAAGGGCTGGTCAGAGAAAGGAGGGTTCTTGCAAGTTTGTACCAAAGGAATGGATAAAAAGGTTCTGGCTGAAGTTACAATTCCGGCAGGTACCAAATGGGATGAAATAAAATTACCCCTTTTAAAAGTTGAATCCGGAATTCAGAATTTGCAAGTAATCGCTAAGAGTGATAGTCTAATCGAAGTGGATTGGATCTCTTTTCAATAAAATCAAAATCATATAAATAATAATAAATACCAAAAAATGAAAAAGAGACAACTACTATTTTTATCCTCTTTAATGTTAGGTTTGCTATCCTTTGCGGGGATAGGAGACAAAGACAGGCCAAAAGAAAAAGCAGCAAAAAATCCACCCATATTCTCAAATGTTATTTACAAAGGAGATGATGAAATTTATAAAAAAAATCCATTAAAAGCAGACGAATTTTATTCTCCGGTTTTACAGGGATGTTATCCGGATCCCGCCATTACGAGAAAGGGAGATGATTATTATATGGTTTGTTCTTCATTTGCGATGTTTCCGGGAGTGCCAATTTTTCATTCAAAGGATTTAGTTAACTGGACAGATTTAGGAGGAGTTTTAAACAATGTAAACGAATTTAATCCTCATAATACAAGTATTAGTCAGGGAGTATATGCTCCGGGAATAACTTATAATCCGCATAACGATACTTTCTATATGATTGTAACAGCGTTTTCAGGTGGACTCGGAAACATTATAGTAAAGACAAAAGACCCTAAGAAAGGCTGGGGAAGCCCTATTAAACTTGATTTTGGCGGGATTGATCCTAGTGTTTTCTTTGATGATAACGGAAAAGGATATATTGTTCATAATGATGCTCCGGATAAAGGAAAAGAATTATACAATGGACATCGTGTAATTAAAGTATGGGAATATGATGTTGTCAATGATAAAGTAATTCCGGGAACAGATAAAATTATTGTTGATGGTGGCGTAGATCTTTCAAAAAAACCAATTTGGATTGAAGCACCGCATTTATACAAAAAAGACGGACATTATTATTTAATGTGTGCCGAAGGCGGTACAGGAGGAAATCATAGTGAAGTAGTTTTTATTAGTGATAGTCCAACAGGTCCTTTCAAACCATCATCTAATAATCCGATTTTGACTCAAAGATATTTTCCAAAAGACAGACCAAACAAAGTAGATTGGGCTGGACATGCAGATTTGGTACTAGGACCGGATAATAAATATTATGGTGTGTTTTTAGGAATTCGTCCAAATGAAAAAGACAGGGTAAATGCAGGACGCGAAACATTTATGCTGCCGGTAGACTGGTCCGGTACCTTTCCTGTTTTTGAAAATGGTCTAGTTCCTATGGAGCCAAAATTAAAAATGCCAAATGGTGTAGAAAACAAAACAGGTAAAGAAGGATTTTTTCCAAACGGTAATTTTACATTTACCGAGAATTTTACATCACCTAAATTAGATTACCGATGGATAGGGCTAAGAGGACCACGTGAAAATTTTGCTGTGGTTACTAAAAAAGGATTGCAGATTAATCCATTTGCAGTATCTATTAAAGAATTAAAACCAACTTCCACACTTTTTTACAGACAACAGCACAATACATTTTCTTTTGCTGCAACTATTGATTACAAACCAACATCTGAAAAAGATTTAGCAGGTATTGTTTGCTTGCAAAATGAAAAATTCAATTATGTTTTTGGTATCACCAAAAAAGGAAATGAAACGTATCTTTTGTTAGAAAGAACAGAAAAAGGTGAGTCAAAAATTATTGCGAGCACAAAAATAGACATAAAAAAATCAGTAAGTCTTCAGGTAAAAGCAAATGGTGATAGTTATGAGTTCAGTTATTCTGTTAATGGTACTGATTTTAAAAATCTGGGAGGAGCAGTTTCAGGAGATATTTTATCCACTAATGTAGCAGGAGGCTTTACAGGAGCATTGGTAGGATTGTATGCTACAACGGCAAATGATGCTCAGCTTTGATTAAATCTCTAATAATTCCACTTTTAGACTGTTAATTTCAAAACAGACTAAGGATTCCTTGTGAAAAAATTGATAATATAGGTTTATGAGTATAGAAAAGAGATAACTATTTGCTAGTTGTCTCTTTAAGTGATCGACAGGACAAATTTCTATAAACTTTACGGAAGATGTGAAGAGATTGTCCTACTGCATTTAATGTCTGTCTTTCATTGGCTTTATGAATTTGGTTTGTATGTCCTGTTGGGAATTGATGGAAAATTATTAGATTTTACAAATGATTTCAAGAAAATATTATTGAGTAAATACACAGTATTTTTTTGTATCAAAAAAGGCAACAAATTGAGTCTGATAGCTGACTTGCAATTGATAATTATAATTAACCTATTTATAAAACAACTTCAATTGATTTTGCCTTTTTTTCACGTGCTTATTTTTGTTAGGTTCATAAGAGGCTGCCTGAACTCCGTTTTTTAAAACTACGACTTTATAAGACTGTTTCATTTTTTCGGTCAGATGATAAATGGTTAGCGCCTCAGCCAAATCTTCATACCAGGAAGCTGTACTGTAGAGCGAAACAAAAGGTGTTTTTTGAATTTCTTTATAAACCTCTGATGCATTTGAAATTGCTATTGGCTTACCACTTCTGAACAGTACAGTTTCCAATAATGGACTGATGATGTTTTCTGAAGGCTTATTATAAGTATCCCAAACATTTTGTGTAAAGTTTTTTGAGCCTTCCCATATATCCTTTTCATCCAGATGCGGGGTAAGATTTAGAACTCCATCTAAAACATGAGTAGCTTCATGAAGTAAAATGTAGATAATAGCATCTAAATTCCCTGCGTCAATCATAACCTGATATTCATTGTCTGGGGATTTTACGTAACAGGTGTTTTCTTTCCACGTCGTCCACTCAGAAATAGTTTGATTAAGGATTTCGGCACGAAAAGTTATATTGTACACTTTTACCGAATCAGAAGTTTCGATAGGTGATGTTAGGGCAGTATTGGGCATATTATCCATAAAACTAATACTGTGAAGATGCTTTTTTAAAATTTTTTGATGCAGTCGAGGCAAAATTGAAAAGGCATTATTTATTTTTTCTCTCTCAACATCGGTCAATTTATGTTCAACAGGATCCATACCTGCATCACGAAATTTTTTAAAAACACTTTCTGGTGCAGGCTGAGTGCGTGCTGTCAAATCGCTAAGCTGCGAATTTTTAATCTGTTGTGCATTTACGCTTATTGCAGTTAATAAGATGAATTGAAGGACGTACACAAAATATTTACTTGTCATTATTTAATTTTTTTTTAATTTTTAAACATTTTCTCCAAAACCCTGAATGCTGAGATATTTATTTTTAAAACCAAATGGAGTTTCGTTGGTTTTTATGAAAAAAAGACGGCTAAAATAAGCAGGGTCTTCATACCCAAGTTCATAAGCGATTTCTTTGGCACTTTTAGCGGTGTGAACTAAAAGCCTTTTCGCTTCTAATATGATGCGGTTTTTGATAATTTCGTTGGGTTGTGGCAGGTTCATTCGCTTAAATTTATGGGTGAGAGTTTTGGGAGCTATAGATAATATATCGGCATAATCTGCAACGCTATGTTTTTGCTTGTAATTTGCTTCAACCAATTGGGTGAAACGCCTGAAACATTCCAGATCATTGTGTTGCTGCGCCAACATACCGTCTACATGCTGCAGTTTCCAGAGTCGGGTCGATTTAATAAAAATTTGTTTCAAATAGGTGCGAATCATTTCCTCCTGAGAGCAATCCTTTAAAATAAATTCATCCTGCATCTGAACAAATAAGTAATCAATAAAAGCCGATTCTTTTTCGGGTACAGTAGTCATAGGCATATTATGGATGTTATTGAATAACAGTCCGTCACAGGCTACTTCTTCATCATGAATTTGAATGCAATAAAAATCGCTGTTATAAAATATAAAAAAGCCTTCTTGCTCACCAATTTCTTCAATGGTCAGCACCTGATTCGGACTGATGAAAAAAAGAGAACTTCCTGAAGTATTGTATACTTGAAAATCTACCTTCACCTTGCAGTCTGCAGCCAGATACAGCACTTTTATATATTCTTTGTACGTCTCAGAATTGACCACTTCGAGACTGTTATGGTCTACTTTTAGCATGCCTATTTTTTTTAGGCTTACGTCAAAAATGTGTTCTTTCATTTCGATTTTTCTATTAAAAGCCGGTCTTATAAGACCGGCAATGCTATTTTATTAGGTGCTAACTTTATTTTTACAAAGCAAATTTAATGAACTGCTACTGTAAATTACTTCTTTGCAAACTTTTCAAGTTCGGTGTTGAATTTTTCCATTTCCTCAATAAAAAGCGCATGTCCGCTATTCTCAAATTTTACAATGTAAGAGTTTTTTAGTCCTTTGTGCAATTGCTCTGCAAACACAAAATCACATAATTTATCTTTCGTTCCATGGAATATCGCTACAGGTACGTTAATTTTTGATAATGCCGGGCGTAAATCAAGATCTCGTAATGCTATTATAGACTGTGTTGTTGCATAAGGAGATGCATCAGCGTTGATATTTGCCAGCCATTGCGACATAGCTGGTGATATTGCATTTTCGGATGCAGCAAAGCCTTTGCCGAAATCTTCAATCAGCTGCTGTCTGTTTGTTCTTGTTGTCTGTATTAATCCTGCGGCAGCTTCATTAGATGCGCCGTAAGGATAACCTTCACGTTGTTTCCAGGATGGTGCGGCAGCGGCAAAAAGTGCCAGTTTGCTAACGTGTGCTCCATTGTATTTTGCCATATAATGTAAGACAACAGCACCACCCATAGAAAAACCGCCGAGAACAGCATTGTTTATCTTAAGTTTTTCTAATACAATTTTGATGTCATCTGAGAAAACATCAAAATTGTATTTGCCATAAGGTCTGTCAGATTTTCCAAATCCTCTCATTGATATTCCAATGACCCTGAAACCTTTTTGAACAAAATATTGATATTGATATTCATACATTGCATCATTTAACGGCCATCCGTGTATTAATACAATAGGCTGTCCTTCTCCAAGGTCGGTTACATGAAGTTTTACATTTGGTTCAACTTCAATAAATTCTAATCTTCCGGCAGATGCGGCAACTCGTTTTGATTGAGCAAATGTAAGCTGGCTAAAAGTAAAGATACATAAAAGGCTTAGTGTTGAAATAAGTGTTTTCATTTTGGTATTTTTAATTGGTTATTATTGTTTTGAATTATTTACAGTACAAAGATGCGTAAAACAGTAAGGCTTGAAAATGGACATTTGGAAGAGTCCATTGTATATTTTTCCCTACTTAAAAAAAATGCCTTAAGATAATACAAAAATCACTCTTATTTAGTCTTTAACTTTTTAAAAATCAGTGAAGTAAAATTCTAATATATAACATTTATAAGCAAGTACTGAATTACGAATCATATAGGGAGATTGAAGTGCCTATGTTCTAAAAATTCCTATAAAAGACAACACCATACAATACTTATATGTATCATATGGTGTTTCTTTAAAATTAAATAATATTAGAATTGTCTGAAATACTATTTGCTGGCTTCTTCCATAAGCCTCTGCATTTCTTTTAATAAACCTGCAATAGGTGTGTCGCTGGTATTGGTCAGACAAAGGTTACCATTAGTGCTAATTGCGCCAATGGTTTGTTCCAAGCCCTTTCCTGAACGAACCATCGGACCATAAACCGATTTGAGTTTGAGTTTTCCAAAATCAGTATTGTATTTTACCTTTACAAGATTAGTAACCATAATTTGGTGATTAAAGGCTTCTTTTAATGTATCTACCATTTTTTGGATATCTGCACTGTTGAAAGTCAGTGATCTGAAAAAACCAATATAGTTCTCTACATGTTCTTTCGTTTGGGTACCTGTAAGACCTGATTTTGCAAATCGGGCTATGTCCCAGAACGACAGCTTTTCTTCAGGCTCAAAATAAACGGGATGTGTAGTAATATTCAATCCACAGTTGTCATCTAATTGAAGCGCTTTTCTTGTGCAAATAGGAGAGATTAGTTCAAGTTTTTTATCATCCCATTCTTTACGAAGTTTCCTGCCTGCAATAACAGCAGCCGCACAAATTGCACCATGTACTGTTGTTTGTTCCAGTCTTGATCTTTCCAGGATTTGAGATGTTTGTTTATTTGAAAATTTAATACTTCCGACTTTTGGAGAAACAGCATCAAGTTTTTTAAATACATATGCTGATGTTTCGTTATCTGTAACAGCAATGTCCTCAGAAAGTCCAAGAGTTTCGTCGTTAGACTTTTGCGGTGACAATACTTGCGGAATCTGACCTGTAACGGCCTCCAATAAATCCCTGAATAAATACATAAGAGAAGATCCATCTGCCAATGTATGATTGGCTACAATAATCAATACGGTATCTTCAGGTTTTTGTAATACAATTACTCTAAAAAGTGGTCCTTCTTCTGTGTCGAATCGCACCGCTAATTCGTTTTCTACCATTTGCTCCCATTTAAAGCTGTTATCGATTTCTATGACTTTCAATGGAATTACCATTGAGTCAACATGTTCGATAAAAGGTCTTTTAAATTCATCCATCCTAATTCTTGCAGTAAGGTTGGTATGTCTCTTCTGAACCTGATTAACAGCCAGCCTCCAAGCGTCAGCTGTTTCTTTACCTTCTACTTCTGCTGCAAGAGCAAAGTCTTTAGAATCAATCTGATCCAATAGCCAGAACGTTTTTTCAAATGCACCCAATGTGCGGTTTTGATGTTTTTTCATTTTTACTAATTTTTCATTTTTACTAATTTTTAGAGGATGATTCTTTAGCAGCAATGATTAATAATAATCAAAGTCACAGGGTTTCATTTCTCTGCTGCAAAATTCAGTAAAGACCAATTCTGTAAAAATGGATATAGTGCGGTTATTATAGCAGATTTTTCCCTTTCATTGATGAGATGAACTTAAATCCGATAAAATCAGCATTATAAGCTAAGTAGAGAACAATATTTTTTAAAGCTAATTTACTTTACAGAAACACTAATTTATCTGTACAAGAACTAACAACAGTTTATCCAAACCCAACATCAGAAAAAGTAAATTTTGCAACTAATTTCTCAACGGATAAAGAAATTTATATTGTCGTTTACTCAGATAAATTACAAAATGAAAAATCAGTATTTAAAGGAATTGTTGTGCCAAATCAAGTTGTAAACTGGAATATTCCTGCAGGTTATTAAAAAAAGGACTTTATTACTATAAGATTCTTTCAGGAAATAAAGAATTTAAATCAGGTAAAATCATATTCAATAATTGCAAGTTGATAAGAAGTTTTTACTTTTTTTGAAATATTTTAATCCAAATTATTAAAATATTTCAGTCAATAAAAATGGGTTAAAATAATTATGATAATTATTTTAACCCATTTTTTATTCTATAAGACTACATTTTATTGGAATAATTAATTTCAAAAAAATAGTATGTCTTCCTTATATTATCTTAATTTTCCAACAAATATCAAACTACCACCAGCTTCTGAAATTGCTTCAAATTCAGCAGCTCCTTTTTGCTTCAAAAGTCTATATTTAAAATTATTATTATCGGTAGGAATATTTCCATAATACTCAACACCATCAATTGTTCCTACTGTATATACTGTTCCGTATTGTTCAAATGATGTAAATGGCACAATTTCTCCTGTTTTTAAATCTACAAGTGCATATTTGGTTGGAACTTTATACCAATCAGCAGGTTTAGCCGGTGGGGTAAATGTATTATCATGATATTGGGCAAGTGCTTTATCTCCATGAACATAAGTCACTACATTAACTGAATGTGCCTTTAAAACCGCTTTTAAATCTACAAAGAAGTTTGTGTCAAATGTTCCGTTAGCATTTACCTTTAACAATCCTCCTGGTGTCGGATTACCGGTTACCGTACTATAATCTAAGGAAAGGGCAGTAGCACGCGAAGGTCTATAGTATAAACTACCATCATTTCCTTTAGCAAACGTATCATACCCCATTGACATACGAGAATCATTAACATAGGAAACTGTTTTTCCAGTTAAATCGAAAACCGCAATTTGAGCATATTGAGGAAACTTATTAAAGTCGGTTGGAGTTGCTGCTACCGGTAAAATAATTTTTTTTGCAGAAGTAACATAACTCATATAAGTAGATGTTTTAACAGCGGCATCATTACTTAATGGCAATGGAGTTACTGTTATAGTTTCTGTTATACTCATAGTGGTTGGATTAAACTTGATGACTTTTCCATCATTTAAGGCAAAAAAATAAGCTTCAGTTTCAGATACAAAAGCAGGAGGGCCAAAAGTACCACTAACTCCGGTACCAGCAAGGCTTAAAGCATCTGCACTCGAAATTGTCATTTCATTGCTTACATTGTATTTGGTTAGGGTTGAAGCTGCACCGTTCCAAACGTAAGGGTGTTCTCCATAAGAATATATTGTTGCACCAGAACCTACTTCTGTCATCGTTTTGTAATCAAGGGCTGAAGGAAATTTATCGTAAGCTCCCAAATAAAAAATAGTTTCTCCTGATGGATTTTTTACACGAACTGCTGCTATAACTGCCGGATTATCACCTTGTTCTACACCTGTTTTAGAATCATCAGAACTACATGACGTAAATACGAATACTGAACATATTAATGATAATACAGTATATTTCATAAAAAATCGAGTTGTTTTCATAGTTGGTTTGTTATATAATTATATTTAAAATTGAGTTACTAATTTGATATTAAATGATCTTCCCGGTTTTTGCACGCCAAAAAAGTCATAATTTTTTTCATTACTAAAGTTTTGTATTTCTGCTGTTATGGCATATTTCACTCCCTTTAAATTATTATGATACGTAGTCCCGAAATCAAAAATTTGCTGATTTGGAATAACAAATGGATTTACAGAAGCACTTTCCCAGCTTCTATAAAATTCATAAACGTATCTTGTGTCAAGAAAAAGAGATAATTTATCTTCCTTGCCTATTATATTTCTGAAAGAATAATTGACTGCCCCATTAGCAAAAAAATAGGGTTGATTGGGTACTCTGTCACCTTTGTAAGCTGCAAATATTCCTTCGTCTGAGTCGTTATAAAAGTGCTGATAAGTGCTGTTTGCGTTAAATGAAAGTCTTTCATTTTTAGAAGTCCAGCTTCCTGAAACTTCAATTCCTGTAGAGTTTGCTGCAAATACATTCTGATAAATATTATTACGATCCACGCTTGGTACAAATAAGATTTGATCTTTTATCTTTCTTAAAAAAACATTGGTTTGAAGCTGCCAGCTACTTGTTTGGTAATTTGCTTTTGACTTTAAAAAAAGTTCGAAATTAAAGTTATGACTGCGTTCGGGTTTTAAATCTATATTTCCTTGTATAAATTGTCCGTCCCCAAATAATTCGTCAGTCTGAGGCAAACGGGTTGCATATTCATAAGTCAGCCTGGTAGAAAATTGTTCTGTAAATTTAAAACGCAAACCATTTCCAAAACCAAAATAGTTTTTGTTTGTTTCTTCTAATACTACTGTGTTATTAGAAGGTATCTTTTCTTCAGAATTAACTTTCTGCCAATAGTTTTTAACAAAAACAATATCTTCTAGCCGTTCATTAAATGCATTTATTTTAAAATCTACACCATTTACCCATGTTAATAAATCTCTTATGGCGCTGGCCGGATCATATCCATTAATAAGTTTGTCATCTCCGGTTTGTTTTGAGTAAGTAGGTGCCGAAACAAAGCTCAGCGCATATTGGTCATTGATTTTCCATGAAGCTTTCAAGCGTGAAAAAGCATCGTTATTCCAAGTATAAGTATCACTTGGTCCATTAGATTCTGAGATTTCTCCTCTCACATTTCCTTCAGAACCTGGAATGCGTTCCCCATACCAGTTATAGACAAAATCAGATACATCTGTAAATTGACGTTCGCGGTAATTATATCCCGAAACAATATCTAACATAAAATTTTCGCCAAAGTCATTACGATAGGTAAGTACAGTACCAGCCGATTTTCGATAGGTAATGACCTCACCATAAGGAATTCCAACCATTAACTGATTATGCTGAATTTCTTTCGTATAATCTGTATAAAATCCTTCTATACTCAATTCTTTTGCCCAGGTTCTGTCTTTTATACCAGTTACTATCTGCAATCCATAGCCTTTGTAGGCATCATGAAATCGGGGTACTGTTACTTGTTTAATTTTACCGGCATCATCCGGGACATCAACATCTACCTTATAATTGTTTTGTGAGGAGTCATAAAATCCGCTTCCTTTTACAAAAAAACCAGTCTTTTCATTATAATTATTAAGGACAAGCGACGTCCTGAACGTTCCAAAAGACCCTGCCTGACCTGAAAAAGATCCACTTAAACCTGATTTTATTTTCGGGGTGATTAAATTAATAGCACCGCCAAGAGCGTCTGCCCCAAATTCAATAGGCACTACTCCTTTATAAACTTCTGCACGATCAATTAAATTGACCGGAACCGTCGTAATTCCGAAAGTATAGCCGTGATATTCCAATGGAATTCCGTTCATAAAAAACCGAATTTGATTTCCTGTGAGACCATTCATTGAAAAATTAGTTTTCGAGCCCAAACCACCGCTTCGCCTTACACTTATGCCTTGCGTCTGGGCAAGTACCTCACCTAAATCGGCAGTTTTAAATTTGGACTCCTTCATTTCTATTACTGAAACGGCTTGAGCAGTTGCTTCTTTTTTTTGCTTTTCAGACACACCCTTTACAATTACATCGTTTAATCTCTGAACATCTTTTTCTAAAACTATATTGAGCAAAGTCGCAGGACTCTCTGAAATAATTATTTGTTGTTTTGCTAAATATCCATCTGCAGTTATTTCGATTGTAAATCGGCCATTAGCCAAATATCTTATTTGATAAAATCCAACTGTATTTGTTTCTGCACTTATTTTTGTGCCTGAAATTTGTACATGCGCTCCTGTAATCAGATTTCCGGAATCATTAGTTACTGTACCGGATACTGTGTTTTGAGCCATTAAAAAAGTAGATGAGAATACAAGGAGTAATACTATTTTCAGATTCATGAAATATACTTAGAATTTATAAATTATTCTTATTTAGAATAAATAAAGATTCAAAAGTATGAAATTATCTATTAATAATATTCTTAAAATTAAATAAAAATGTTATTTTTAATTTACAACTTCTATAATTTTTGATTTTTGCTTCTTACTTTTTAATACATCTAAAAGCATCTGGACTGAAAATGTTAGTATCATATAAAGGATTATAAGTGCCAATACAGTAGCAATTCCATTCTCTCTAAAACCGAAAATACCTTTACCCCATGAAATCAATATCCATTGAATTACATACATCGTTGTTAGATTCTTACTGCAATACTTTAAAAGTTTAATAAATTTATTTTCTTTGATATTTATGGATATTTTAAAAATAACCCACAGAAAAATCAATGTCCATCCTGCAAAATAAATAACACCACCAGGTCCCATATGATAAAAACCATTATAATTATAAGCTCCATAAGCAAAAACCAAAGGTGCACCCAGAGCAACAAACAAAAGTCCGATATATAGCATATTTTTAAACAATTGTTTTCTGTCATAATTGAGTTCAGCGTACCATTTACCAAAAAACATCCCTATGATAATAAAAGACATCCATGGAAAAACGGGGAAATAAACGTAAGCTGGAAAATCATTATTGAAAAGAAGGTCCAAGACATAATTAATTACAGGATTATCTATATTAATTCCGCTGACTTCTCTGGAAACTAGTGCTATTAATATGCCTATGGCTAATATTCCATATTTATTCGTGACATATTTTCGAATAAAACCAATGAACAGCAAAGACATCCCTGCTAATTGAAGAATATCACCCAATAACATCAAATACAAATATTGTTGTTCTATTGGCCCGTGCCATCCATATCTTTGTATAAAATTATCAGGTGCAAAGCCAAAAATTACAGGAAAAATGAACTTTAAAAAATTCATTAAAAGGGCTGCAGCTAAAAGCAACACGCCACGCGTTAGAGAACTTTTAAGGCTTTGATGACGAGAGGTCATAAATGTCAATCCCATGCAGATTAGAAAGATGGAAGTTCCTCTTCCTAAAAAAACAATAAAAGCACCAATAAAGGTTTCCGACTGTGATTTAACATCTGCAAATGTTAATAGCGTATGTATAATTATCATTCCTATAACACTCATTCCTTTTATTAAGTCGAGTGCTGCAATTCTTTTACTTTGCTGTTCCATAGTTTTATTTTTTAGGTTTACATAACCTCTTATTATTAAATATTTGAAATTATCCGATAACTGTTTTTGCAGCTGCAAATGAATTTTCGTTTTCGTTGATATCTCTGTTTATAGCAGGATAATCTACTTTACCGTTAACAGTCAGAGGCACTTGATCGAAATAATAGTTTTTTACTGAACTGGCATGTAATCCCAGTTTTTCCTTTATCACCTGAGTTATTGTTGTGCGTGATAAAGATTCATCCTGATGTATGACTCCCAGATATTTGTCCTGAACACTTATACAAATAAAGGTTTGTCCTCCTAATTCATTTTTCAGTAAAAGCTCAACTTCATCAAGGTTTAAACGGACTCCAAATAATTTTATAATACGTTTAATGCGTCCTTTAATATGATAATAACCCAATTCATCCTTTTCTGCTAAATCACCGGTATAAAGTTTATCGGTAGGGTTATAATGCTGTAAATCAAAAATGTTGTTCGCATAACCTCCGGAAACATTAGGGCCGTAATAAATAAGTTCTCCCGTGTTTTCATCAATTTCAAACCTTCCGTTTTTTACCGGAAATCCTATTGATGTTCCTTTAGCCTGAAAATCATTTGGAGGTAAAACTGCCATTCTGCCACTGGCTTCGGTTTGTCCGTACTGTGCGAAAAATTGCTTATCATGAATAAGGGTATAATCTGAAATGACATTTGCCAGCTCTTTATTCAGCATTCCGCCCGTATGGGTAAAATAGCGTAAAGAAGGAGTGTCTTTTTTAAAGAAACCAAAGCGATGCAGCAACTCATAAAAATAAGGAACGCCGCTCAGTGTAGAATAGCCATAATGGGCAAGATCTGACCAAAATTCTTTTTGAAGCACATCTCTGTCAGTGCATACAATTGTATTTGCTTTGATGCAATTGGTTGTAAAAATCGAAAAACCATACACAAAATTAATAGGCACATTTAACGGAACAACATCATGTTCCGTTATTGGCATGTACTCCATGATAGATAAGGCGTTCTGAACCAGATTGTGATCTGAAATCTTAACAAATTTAGGCGATCCGGTGGTGCCGGATGTACTCATTAAAAGCTTAATATCACCATGAATAGGGTAGTGGCGAATTTCTTTTCTTTTAAAAACCGAAATGTTTTCAGATGCCTGTTTTAAATCATAACCTTCAATTTCAATCCTTGCGGGATCGTAGATGTAAGCAGGCATGTATTCATTTTCCAGGTTTTGTTTAAACTTCTCATGTGAATCTGTATTCAGCAAAGCCACTGTGTACTTTTTTTGATAAAAATTCAAAAACGCTTCAATTGCCGGCAGCTGATTGTCGTTATAAATGAAAACAACTGCACGCAGATCTTCAATATCTAAAGATTGATGTAATTCATTAAACGTTTTAACAACTTTGGTTTTCGCATCTATAAAATTTAATTTTTTATTTTTTTTAATTAAATCGTAAAGTTCCATACTTTTTTCTTTTGAAATTATTCGATTTCTACGCCGTTTTTCTTCAGTATTGCTTTTATTTTATCGATGTTTCCCATTTCCAGAATATCTTCCATAGAAATTGAAATATTGTAGAATCTTTCTAATTCATCAACCAAAAGCAAATGACTCATAGAATCCCATTCTACAATACCTTGATATTCTAAATCTGCTGTAATTGATTCTACCGGTATTTCAAACGCAGTTGCAAATACCTGATGTAATTCTTGTGTTGTGCTCATAATTATCTTATTTTAGTTTGTTGATATTTTTTATTTTAAACTTTAGCTAACTTCCACTTTCCTGTTCTGAATATTGTGATACAACCAAAAGCCAATACAAGCTCTGAAATTAATATGGCTGCAAAAATGCCTTTTGGACCAAAACCCAATGCCACTCCAAAGACAAATGAAAGGGGTATTTGTATGACGTAAAACATGAGAATGTAAAGCAGGGTAACAATCATAACTTTTCCGGCGGCATTAAGTGCTCTGGAAATAACCATTGTGTATCCTAGTAATATATATGCGATAGAAATAATGTGAATATAAGTTGTGCTGTTATCGATCACGTCGGGCACGTCAGAAAAGATTCTGACAACTGGTTCTGCCATAAAAATCCATCCTATTGCCACCGAAATCAAAAAACACATATTGATCATTCCTGCCCGCCAGACTGATTTTTCGGCTCTGTCGGGTTGTTGTGCGCCCAAATTTTGTCCGGTTAAAATTCCTGCGGCATTGCCTATACCCCAAGCAGGTGTAGTAACTATTGAAGCAACACGCTGTGCTATTATATAACCTGCCAGGGCATTGCCTCCAAAATGAGAAACAATTTTGATCATAAGCAGCCAGCTCGATGCGGGAATCAAATATTGTAACATGCCTCCAAAAGCAAGTTTTAATACTTTATTAAAAGTTTCACGGTGAAGTGTCAGCTGCTGTTTACCAATTTGAATAATGGTTGTTCCCTTTATCAAATGAAAAGCCTGATAACAAACTCCGATGAAACGGGCAATAGCTGTAGCTAAACCCACTCCTAAAAGTCCATAGGCGGGTATTGGTCCCCATCCAAAAATAAGCAGGGGACACAAAAGTATATTTAAAGCATTAGAAAGCCATAAGGTTTGCATCGCCATAGAAGCATAACCTGCACCGCGAAGAATTCCATTTAATGCAATACGGATAATAATAAATCCGCAGCTGGCAAACATTACTTTTGCATACAAACTTCCCTGTTTTATAATGACTGGAGAAAGCCCTACTAATCCTAGTATTTCATCACTCCATATAAAACATATTATGCTTATTAGAATACCACAAATTACGCTGATGTTTATTACTTGTCCGGCAGTGGTGCTTGCCTCTTTAAAGTTCTGCTCACCAACACGCCGTGCAATCAATGTCGAGGCAGCAATGCTCAGACCAATAGAAACCGAATAACAAAAACTGATAACAGACTCCGTAGAACCCACAATAGAAACTGCCGATGCACCAAGTTTACTCACAAAAAACAAACTGGCGCAAACAAAAACAGATTCCATAACCAGTTCTAAAACCATAGGTACGGCAAGCAATACGATTGCACGATTGATACTGCCTGACGTAAACTTTTTTTCGCGGCCTAATACCGCAGTAAGAAACAAATCACTGTAAGATTGAAGCCTCAATACAACTGTCTTCATGATTGGTGTTGTATTGTTTCATTACTAATGTCTGTAAACTCGCTCATTTCATATTGCTTAATGACATAGAGCGGATTAGGAAGTTTGCTTCCTTTTTTCGGTACGGCAAAACCGGTTTGTTCAGCATATCCATTATTAAGCAGTTTCAAACTATTGATATAAAATCGCTTAAACTCCGGCTCAAAAAGATTGTATTTTTCAAATCGGTCTGTCAAATGCGGATTATCCTGTTGATATTCTTCAATTGATCGTATTACGGTTTTCCAAAAAAGATGTTCGTCATAATCCATATAAGTATGCAAAATATCAGAGAGGTATCTAAAAAATGCATCAAAAACGCCTATGAGAATAAACAGAGGCGTATTCTCTTTATTGGAGGATTGGATAAGACCGTCTTTAAGTTCAGGCGGTAATTTTGCTTTAGCTTCTTCTGTTAAAACAATATCATCAACGAAATCTTTTATAATAATACGCTGTGGAATTCCGTTTTTCATGACTAAAATAATATTCTCGCCATGAGGTGTTACACATAAAGAATGTTGGTAATAAATATGCAGCAAAGGTTTTAGGTAGACTTCCAGATATTGCTCCAGCCAGTGTTGCGTGCTTAGTCCTGAAACGTTTATAAGCTCCTGCAGAAAAGGACGGTTATTATCATCAATATATAATAAAGAGGCCATCGTCATTAGTTTTTCTTCGGGTTTACGATATTTCTCGGCACTTTCCCGCCATAATGCCCCCAGCATTTCTCGATAATGATACGGACTGTCAGATATAGAATTGTACTGTGGATGACGATATGAAACTGTAGCCACTTCGCCTAACAACACGACTTCTTTCTCTTGAAAATAAGGATCTTTATCCAGCATTTCTTTTACCCATTTTGTTACCCTTGGCGCAATATCCATTTGTTTTGGAGATAAGCCGCGGATGTTTCCTGTGCTTAAAATAGATATCGCCGTTTTTACATAATGTTTGGAAGGATAACTTAAATTAAAGAAAGTTCGAATACTTTGCTGAGGCGAATATATATCGTCGCTTTTACCCAAAATAACTAAATACTGGTTCGCGAAATCGGGATGAAATTGCAGCAAAATTTTATTATTAAACTGCCAGGGATGTACGGGTATAAGAACGTAATCTTCAACTACAAGTTTCATATCACGAAGTTTTTCCTGAAATTTTTTATATACTTCAACGCCTAATTCATCGGTATAAAAATCATTAAAATTGATCGCTTCCAAAGCGTTAAATGCAGCTCTTTTTTTATGGGCCGCCAGCCAGTATAAATCCGTATTTTTATTGGCTTCGGGAGCATATTTGTGATAATCACTATTGTTGAAACCAACGCGTCCTTTATTCGCAATAACCCACGGATGCCCCTCCATTTGGTGCTCAATAGTCTGGTAATCGGCTTGTGTAAGTTCAGAGGCATTCAGCTTTTCTCTGGTGTGCAAATGCGCGTCAGCATACAAGGTATTGAGAAGTTCTTCGGTGTATTTTGCCATTGTAAAAGAGTCTATACCAAAGGTTTTTTGTAATTCCAGAAAAAAACAAAGAACATCTTTTGCAGGCAAGGCTATGCCGTTTTCCCATCTTTGAATACTTTCTTTTTCAATATGCCAATACTCCAAAAGTCTTGGATAAGCTGAAAAAGTATAGTAAACGTCTGGAAGATCAGTTGTTAGTTTAAAATGTTTAAGACCATCTTCTTTACTGCCGGTAATCGTAGGTTTGGCAACATCTTCGTGCATTAATTCGGCTAAACTTTTGGCTAGCAAATTAAGATTTACATTTTCCCAAATGGGAGCGGTAAAAACTTCTAATTGCGGTACTGTTTCTATATTCATTTTAAATGTGTATTAAATACTAATTTCCTCCGCTTTTTCTGCAACAATACCCGAGAGATCAAAATCCTGAAAAGCAATCCTCTTTTCTAATTTATAGACTTCACGTTTTGCTACTTCATTAATTATATAGGAATTGCGATACGCACCCATGCCCAAATCAGATGAGATATA
>Ga0247810_10000999_pt1 | contig 20246 bp, 25 predicted proteins | sample UWRJL119311C1_FD_179918 | JGI IMG/M metagenome (GOLD analysis project Ga0247810, IMG submission 179918) | Plant litter microbial communities from Arlington Agricultural Research Station in Wisconsin, United States - UWRJ-L119-311C-1 | ecosystem: Environmental > Terrestrial > Plant litter >... | reverse complement strand
CTGGGGACGACGTGGAACGCGTCGCGGCCGTGCGTGCCCTGCTCGGGCCCGAGGGACGGGTGCGTATCGACGCGAACGGCGGGTGGAACGTGGACGAGGCCGAGCACGCTCTGCGCGCCCTCTCCCCCTATGACATCGAGTACGTCGAACAACCCTGCGCGAGCGTCGAAGAGCTGGCCGACCTGCGCGTCCGGATCCGCGACCTGGCGATCCCGATCGCGGCCGACGAGTCGGTCCGGAAGGCGGAGGATCCGCTCGCGGTCGCCCGCGCCGGCGCGGCGGACCTCCTCGTCGTCAAGGCAGCACCCCTGGGCGGCGTGGGCCCCGCGCTGCGGGTCGTGGAGGAGGCGGGGCTCCCGGCCGTCGTCTCGAGCGCCCTCGACACGTCCGTCGGCCTCTCGATGGGCCTGCACCTCGCGGCGGCGCTCCCCCGACTCGACCACGACTGCGGCCTGGGGACGAGCGCCCTCCTGCTCGAGGACGTCACCTCACCCGCGCTCCGGCCGGTGGACGGTGCGATCGAGGTGCGCCGGGTGGTGCCCGATGAGGACGCCCTGGCCCGCAACGCAGCGACGCCCGAACGCACCGGATGGTGGTTCGAGCGTCTCGAGCGCTGCTACAGGCTCATGGCCTGACGTCCGCGGAATCAAGGAGGGGGATACAGGTAGAGCGAGAAGTCGCCCACCCCGACCGTGCGGATGTTGTACGTCGCGCTTCCGCCCCAGTTGTACTCCTCGACCGTCACCGTGCCGTCGCCGTTGACCGACTTGACGTAGGCGACGTGATTGCCCTTGTAGGCGACCGCCCCGGTGATCGGGGTCGAGCTGGTCTGCCAGCCGTTGGCGTTCCAGGCGGAGGGCCAGTTGGTGGCCGAGCCGCGGCCCGGGGTCATGTTCGACCAGACGAGCGAGTACGGGTTCGTGGTGCCGCGGTCGCGGTTGAGGCGCCAGGCGACGAAGTCGGTGCACTGGCGGGTCACGTAGCCGAGGGCCGAGAGGCCGCCGCCGGACGTGCGGTACGGGTAGTCGTCGCCTTCGGCCTGCGGACCGACGGTGCGGTAGGCACCGGCACGGGCCGTGGCGATCTGGGCGGCGCGGTTGCGGGCGGCGAGCTGCTCGGACGTCTCGGCGGTGAAGGCCTGGCGGTCGACCGCGGCAGCGCTCGTGGCGGCGCTGGCCACCGACTGGAGGTCGGCTGCGCTGGACTCACCGGAGGAGAGAGACAGGGACTCGGCGAGATCGCTCTGGCTCACGGCAAGGGCGGGGAGGGACGTCGCGAGCAGGAAGCCGGGGATGACCACGGCTGTCGCGATGCCGAGCAGGCGCTTGTGCATGGGGCGCTTGGGGGCCGCGGCGCGACGGACGACCACCACAGTGGTCGTGTCGGGTGTCGCTTCTGTCGGCCGCGCCAGGGCGCTGCTCTTCTTGGGTGTGATGCGTCGTGCTACCAAATGTATGTACCTCGAGATGACGCGCGTGCACCCTCACTGGCACCGGTCAACGAACGTTACGAATTAGACGGACGTTCCAACCTAACCGTTGATAACGGTTTTGTCTCGCCCCAATTCCGACTACAGGCCGGAATACGCGTGGAGGCCCTTGAAGAACAGGTTGACGACGGTGAAGTTGAAGACGACGGCCGTGAACCCGACGATGGCGAGCCACGCCGAGCGCGAGCCGCGCCAGCCGCGCGTCGCTCGCGCGTGGATGTACCCGGCGAAGATCGTCCAGATGATGAAGGTCCAGACCTCCTTCGTGTCCCAACCCCAGTAGCGACCCCAGGCCCGCTCGGCCCAGATGGCGCCCGCGATGAGGGTGAAGGTCCAGAAGACGAAGCCGACGAGGATGAGTCGGTAGGAGAGGTTCTCGAGGCGCTCGGCGTCCGGCAGCGTGGCCAGGTAGCGCGGGCCCTTGCCGGTCGTCTCGCGACGCGCCTGGAGCAGCTGGGTGATCGACACGGCGGCGGCGACCCCGAAGAAACCAGTGCCGAGCGTGGCGACGAAGACGTGGATGACGAGCCAGGCCGACTGCAGCGCGTCCGGAAGCGGGATCACATCGACGTAGAAGTTGGTCGCTGCGACGCCGAGGGCGACGAGCGAGAACCCGATGACGTACACGCCGATGAAGCGCAGGTCCTGCCAGAACTGCACGGCGAGGAAGACGCCGACGATGATCGCCGTCGCGGTGATCGCGAACTCGAACATGTTGGCCCACGGCACCCGCTCGGCGGCGATACCGCGGAGGAGAACACCGCCGACGTGGAGGGCCCAGCCGAGGATCGTCAGAGCGAATGCGATCCGCAGCTCTCGGGAGCGCCGCACGATCGGGGCCTCGGTGGTGGTGCGCTCGAGGACCGCCGTCGAGCCGGCGGCTCCACTCGCGACGACGCTCGCCGCGGCGGGCGCGACGGAGGCGGAGCGCTTGGCGAGGTCGAGCGTGTACGCGATGAACGCGAGCGTGTAGACCGCCATCGCCGAGTAGATGGCGAGGAGGGAGTAGGAGGCGAACGTCTCGGTCACTTGTCAACCTTAAGCCCGATGGACTCCGCATGCCGCTGGGCGAGTTCGGTCACGGCACGGTCGAGGGTCGGGTCCTCGCCGCGGGCGAGGCCCGCGTACTCGACGACGATCCCCTCCGCCTTCGGCACCGCCTTGATCCATACCCGGCGACGCGGCACGAAGAGGCTCGTCAGGAGGCCCGCGATGACCAGGATGGAGAAGCCGAGCACCCACAACTGGGACGGGTCGCGGTGGATGTCGAGGGAGACGAACCGCTTCACGTCCGTCATCTCGATCGAGCCGAGGCCGTTGGGCAGGTCGACCCGGTCCCCCGGGCTCAGCTGGAGCGCCGGGACGTCGGCATCGCTGCCGGCGATCTGCTCCAGGCCCTCCGTCTCGAGCGCGTAGACAGAGCGCGGGACCCCGTCGTCGAGGCCGAGGTCGCCCTGGTAGACGCGCAGGGTGAGGACCGGGTTGATGAGGTCGGGGTAGCTGGAGGCGAGGGCGCCGGTGTCCAGCTCGCGGGCCGTCGGGTAGAAGAAGCCGGCCATACCGAGCTGCTGGTCCAGACCGTCCGGCACCTTGACGACACCGACCGAGGTGAGGTTGGCATCCGAGGGGAGGAAGGGCACCGAGTCGGTCCACACGACCGTGCCCTCCGGGTCGCGCACGATGAGGGTCGGCGCGTAGCCGTTGCCGAGCAGGTAGACCTGGGAGCCCTCGATGTCGAGCGGCTCGTTGACCTTGATCTCCGCCGTGCCGTTCTCGGAGCCGGGGATGGTCGTCGTGACGGTGGCCGTGTAGTTGTAGGGGGCGCCGAGGGCGTTGATGTTCTCGAGTTCGTAGTCGACGGAGAAGTCGTCGAGCGCGAGACGGAAGGGCACGAGACTCTCGGGCATGAAGAAGCGCCCGGGGTTGAAGGAGTCGTAGTCCCCGAGGACGTTGACGAACTTCTGGCCCTCGACCACCACACGCTGGCCGGAGTAGCCGAAACCGCCTCCGATGCCGACGGTGACGAGCACGCCGACGAGCGCACTGTGGAAGACGAGGTTGCCGGTCTCGCGCAGGTAGCCACGCTCCGCGCTGAGAGAGTCGCCGTATCGCTCGACGCGATAGCCCTGACGCTTCAGCAGGCGCTCGCCGGTCTCGAGGACCGTCTCCGCGTCCGCCTTCGTCTCCACCGTCGTGAAGCCGGCCAGACGCGACAGGCGTGCCGGGGTCTTCGGCGGGCGGGCGCGCAGCGCGGTCAGGTGGTGCTTCGTGCGCGGGATCACGCAGCCGATGAGGGAGACGAACAAGAGCAGGTAGACGGCCGAGAACCAGGGCGAGCTGTAGGTGTCGAAGACCTTGAACCACTCGAGCACCGGGTAGAGCGCGGGGTTGTCGTCCCGGAACTGCACGACGCCGTTCGGGTCGGAGGAGCGCTGCGGGACGAGCGAACCCGGGATCGCCGCGACGGCGAGCAGGAGGAGCAGGAAGAGCGCCGTGCGCATGCTCGTGAGCTGTCGCCACAGGAAGCGCACCCAGCCCATCGGGCCGAGCTTCGGGTTGGAGAGGTCCTCCGCTCCACCCTCGATGTGGTCGGACGGTCGGTCAGATCGGGAGCTGCCAGCCACTGATCACCACCCCCAATTCGTTCATGATGAGGATCCAGACGCCGGAGACCATGAGGACTCCGACGAGGACGAGGAGAGCGCCGCCGACGATGTTGACGACGCGGATGTGGCGCTTGACCCAGCCGATGCCGGTCGTCACCCAGCCGAAGCCGAGCGCGACGAGCAAGAAGGGGATGCCGAGCCCGAGCGAGTAGGCGACGCCGAGGATCGCCCCCTGGACGACCGAGCCGCTATCGAGGCTGAGAGCCGTGATGGCGGTGAGGGTGGGGCCGAGGCACGGTGTCCAGCCGATGCCGAACACGATGCCGAGGAGGGGTGCTCCGGCGAGTCCAGCGCGCGGTTGCCAGGTCGGCTTGACCTGGCGCTGCATGACACCGAAGACACCGATGAAGACGAGCCCGAGGGCGATCACCACGACGCCGGCGATGCGGGTGACGAGGTCGCGGTGGATGGCGAGCTGGATGCCCACGCCGGACGCTGCCACGTTCGCGAGCGAGAACACGAGGGTGAAGCCGAGGATGAAGAGGAGGACGCCGGTGACCAGACGTCGACGGTCGGCGCGGCCGTCCCCCTGGGCGAGTCCGCCGACATAGCCGAGGTAGCCGGGGACGAGCGGCAGGATGCACGGCGAGAGGAAGGAGACGAGCCCGGCGAGGATCGCGATGGGCAGCCCGACGATGAGCGGCCCGCTGACGAGCTCGCCCACCTAGTACTCCTCGGCCAGCAGCTCGTCGATGATCTCCGACAGGGTCGACGGCGAGTCGATGAGGCCGAGGAAGCGGGCGGCGACCCGGCCCTGCTTGTCGAGGACGAGGGTGGTCGGCACCGCGTTCGGCGCGACGGTCCCGGAGAAGGCGAGCAGCATCTCCCCCGTGTTCGTGTCGATGACGGAGGGGTACGTGATGCCGTACTCCTTCTCGAAGTTCTTGGCTGTCGCCGCCTGGTCGCGCACGTTGACGCCGAGGAAGGTCACCCCGGAGTCGAGGAAGGACTGGTGCACGTCCTCGAGGGTCGGCGCCTCCTCGCGGCAGGGCGGGCACGCCGCGTACCAGTAGTTGAGGACCACGACCTGGCCGACGGAGGCCTCCGAGCTGACGTCCTCCCCATCGATGGTGAGGGACGTCCACTCCGGCGCCTCGGTGCGGTCGGCCTCGGCGATGGTCGTGAGACTCCCGTCGCCGGAGATGTAGTTCTTGTTCGACCCCTCGCGGTAGGCCTCGGCGAGCGGGTCCGAGGCGCAACCGGCCAGGAGCAGCAGAAGCGCGGTGGCACCCGCGAGAGCACGGGCGGTGCGCATCACACGGCCCCCAGGTCGATCGAGTCGGCGAGGAGGGCGCCGGCGGGCTCCTCGTAGGAGACCTCCACCCAGACGCCGGCCTTGCGCTCGAAGCTCGTCACGCTGGAGAGGCTGCAGCGGCGCTTGCCGGGGTGGTGGGCGAGGCGGAGACCCGCGATCGAGCGCGTGGCCATCCAGATGGGCGACTGGTGGCTGACCATGACGACCTCGCCTCCCTCGGCCCCATCCCAGGCGTCGTCCATCGCGTGGCGCACGCGCTTGGCGATCTCGACGAAGGGCTCGCCCCAACTCGGCTTCGACGGGTTGACCAACCAGGGCCAGATGCGCGGGGAGAGGAGCAGGGTGGCGTCGAACTTCGTCCGGCGTCCCTCGAACTTGTTGGTGGGCTCGATGATGCGCCCCTCGGTCACGATCGGGAGGCCGAAGCGCTCGCTCCACGGTTGAGCCGACTCCTGCGCGCGGAGCAGCGGGCTCGCGTAGAGCGCGGTGATGGGTGCGCCGTCGAGCGATTCCGCCGCGATCGCGGCCATGCGGTGACCCAGTTCGGAGAGGTGGTACCCCTCGAGCCGGCCGTAGAGGATGCGGTCGGGATTGTGGACCTCGCCATGGCGCACGAGATGGAGGCGGTCTGCAGGCACCCGGCAATTCTACGTACCGTAGAGATGGCGCGTCTCTGTGAGCGGGCCGAGCGCCCGGGAGCACGGAATAGACTCGATCCTCGTGACCGCACGCACCCTGACCAAGAACCTCGCCGCGACCCCCGAAGGGCCCGTCTCCGTCTCCGGCTGGGTGGACACGGTGCGCGACCAGAAGAAGGTGCAGTTCGTCGTGCTGCGCGACGAGTCCGGCGCCGTACAGCTCGTGCACCCGCGCGTCTTCAACGAGGACGGCACCCCGGCCGAGGACGCCCTCGCCGACACCATCTCCGGCCTCGCCCAGGGCACCTTCCTCACCGCCACCGGTGCACTCAAGCACGACGAGCGCGTCAAGCTCGGCGGTGTCGAGGTCAAGCTCGACGGCATCGAGATCGCCGGCGCCGCCATCCCCGAGACCCCGATCGCCGAGGACTCGGCCGGTGACAAGCGGATGGACTGGCGCTTCCTCGACCTGCGCGTCCCGAAGAACGCCCTCATCTTCAAGATCCAGACCACCTTCCTGCACGCGCTGCGCACGTACTGGGTGGACAACGACTTCGTCGAGATCCACACCCCCAAGCTCATGGCCAGCGCCAGCGAGTCGAAGGCCGAGCTGTTCGAGGTCGACTATTTCGAGGGCAAGGCATACCTGGCGCAGTCGCCCCAGTTCTTCAAGCAGATGGCGCAGCCGGCCGGCTTCGGCAAGATCTTCGAGGTCGGCCCCGCCTTCCGCGCCGACCCCTCCTTCACCAGCCGTCACGCCACGGAGTTCACGAGCGTCGACACCGAGTTCAGCTGGATCGACTCGCACGAGGACGTCATGGAGCTGCACGAGCAGCTGCTCGTCGCCGGATTCACGGCGGTCAAGGCCAAGCACGGCGCCGAGATCGAGGCCCTGTTCGGCATCGAGCTCGAGGTCCCCACGGCGCCGTTCCCGCGCATCCCGCTCGCCGAGGCGAAGCGCATCGTCGCCGAGCGCGGCTATGAGGTGCCCCGGGCCGACGACGACATGGACCCGGAGGGCGAGCGCCAGATCGCGGCGTACGTCAAGGAGACCTTCGGGCACGACTTCGTGTTCCTGACCGACTACGCCTCGAGCATCCGGCCGTTCTACCACATGCGCCACGAGGGCGACGCATCGCTCACGAACTCCTACGACCTCATCTTCAACGGCGTGGAGATCTCGACCGGCGCCCAGCGCGAGCACCGCGTCGACGTCCTCATCGAGCAGGCGAAGGACAAGGGCCTCGAGCCCGAGGAGCTCGACTTCTATCTCGACTTCTTCCGCCACGGCGTCCCCCCGCACGGCGGTTTCGGCATGGGCCTCGCCCGCGTGCTGATGCTCATGCTGCAGCTGCCGAACATCCGCGAGACGACGTACCTGTTCCGCGGCCCGACGCGCCTCACCCCGTAGCGAGCCGCCGAGGTCCCTGCATGGCAGGGTGGGGGCCATGAGCGCACCCACCCGCGTCCCCCGGCTCGCCTCGGACACAGCCCGCGGCTACCTCATCGTCGCGGTCGGCGTCCCGCTCACCTTCGTGATCCCGCTCGCCCTGTTCTTCGGGGGGCTGCGCGATCGGGAGACGTTGACGATCGCCACCCTGTTCATCGGGTGGACGTTCATCAGCGTGCTCACGACGATCCTGACACTCGCCACGTTCCTCCGGGCCGACGCCTCCGAGCTCCGCCGCTGGCTGGTGGCGACGACGCCACGCAGCGGCCGCGCGCGCCTCATCAGCATCCTCAACGGAGGGGGAGCTTCCGGGTGGGCGGTGACCGGATCCCTCATCGCCGTGATCGCCGTCGCGACCCTGCTGTTCAGCGGATCGGAGGCGAATCACCCCGTCGTCATCTGGTCCGGGATCTCCGTCGTCGTGACCTCCCTGGCCATGACGATCAGCTCCTACGCGCTGCGCTATGCCCGGGAGTACGTCTTCGGGGGCGGCATCGAGTTCGCGGGCGACGCGCGCCCGCGGTTCGCCGACTTCCTCTACCTGGCCGTGCAGGTGGCGACGACCTTCGGAACCTCGGATGTCACCATCACCTCGACGCGGGCCCGCAACATCGTGACGACCAACAGCCTCATCTCCTTCGCCATCAACACCGTGGTCGTGGCGTTGCTCGTCTCGCTGCTGGTGACGCGGATCGCCTGAGGCCCGGACGGCTCGAGGCGCCGATCGTTCGAGGCGTCTAGAGGACCGCCACGTCGATCGCCGCGCGGCCGCTCACGCGGGCACGCACGATGGTGACGACCTCCTGGTGGGCCGGGTGGGCGATGTACTCGTCGAGACCGGCGCGGTCGTCGAACAGCGAATCGAGCACGAGGTCGGAGTTGCCCTCGACGTCCTCGGTGTTGCAGCTGACGGTGAAAGAGCGGATCGACGGCACCACGCCGACGAGGCCCTCGAGCGCCTCGGTGATCTCGGCGGCGGCGCGGTCGCGGCCCTCCGCGTCCTCGGCGGCGAGCTTCCAGGTGACGATGTGACGGATCACGCGGTCTTCTCCAATGCGGTGCGGAGACGCTTCGGATCGACGCGCCAGATGGTGTGGACGCGGCCGTCCACGAGCACGACAGGGATCTCCTCGACGTACTTCTCGTGCAGCTCGGCGTCCTCGAGGATCGACAGTTCCTCGATCTCGGTGCCCGGGAAATCGCGGACGACGTCCTCGATCACCACCCGCGCGTCGTCGCACAGGTGGCATCCCGGCTTGCCGATGAGGGTGAGCCGCGCCATACCCCCAGCCTAGACTGGGGGCGCCATGACAACCGCCGTGCCGCCGTCCACCGATCGACCGATCATCGCGTTCTTCGACGTCGACAACACGCTGCTGCGCGGAGCCAGCGCCTTCCAGCTCGGCAAAGGCGCCTTCGCCCGCGGCATCATCACGGCTCGCGACATCGCCACTTTCGCCTGGCACCAGGTGCGGTTCCTCATGGTCGGCGAGAACCACCAGCACATGGGTCGGGCCCGCGAGCGCGCCCTCGAACTGCTCGACGGCCACTCGGTCGCCGAGATGACGGCCCTCGCCGAGGACATCTACCACCGCCACATCGAGGACAAGATCTGGCCGGAGACGCTCGAGCTCGCCCGCGAGCACCAGCGCAAAGGCCACGAGGTCTGGTTGGTCACGGCGACGCCGCTCATCATGGCCCAGATCATCGCCGACAAGCTCGGCCTGACCGGTGCCCTCGGCACCGTCTTCGAACAGAAGGACGGCCTCTTCACCGGCCGCCTCGAAGGCCCCATGCTGCACGGGGAGGAGAAGGCCGTCGTGGCCGAGGACCTCGCGCGCGAGAAGGGCGCCGCCCTGGCGGACTGCTGGGCCTACTCCGACTCCCGCAACGACATCCCGCTGCTGACGCTCGTCGGCAACCGGACGGTGGTCAACCCCGACGGCATCCTCGCCCGTCACGCCCGCCAGGAGGACTGGTCGGTGCTGCTACTCAAGCCGGCGAGCATCCGTGCGGCCCGCCGCCGGGTCAAGGCCGAGGCGAAGGTGTCCCGCAAGGGGCGCCGCGCCTGACCTCCCCCGTCATCACAGACGGACGCGTCGGGTACGCAAAAAGCGCCCGGCCGAGGCCGGACGCGCCGGGCACGCAAAAAGCGCCCGGCCGAGGCCGGACGCTTCCTGACGAACGAGAAGATCTACTTCTTGTTGCGGCGCTGGTGGCGCGTCTTACGAAGCAGCTTGCGGTGCTTCTTCTTCGACATGCGCTTGCGACGCTTCTTGATGACTGAACCCATGGGTACCTCACTGGTTACTGGTTGGACCTGCAAACGGCCCGAAGATCAGAACCGTGGAAAAGGACTCGGCGAGTCTACCTGAAACTCAACCGACGTTTGATATCGGAGCCTGGATGAGGGCCTCGACGGCCGTCTCCGGGATGCGGAACGAGCGTCCGAAGCGGATCGCCGGAAGCTCTCCCGCGTGCACCATGCGGTACACGGTCATGTTGGAGACCCGCATCATGTCGGCCACCTCGGCCACCGTGAGGAAGCGCACGTCGGCGAGACCCGCCATGCCGCACCTCCGATGCCTGTGTGACTCCTGTGACTGGAGTGCCCAGCGTAACCATAGGGGCTGGAGTTCCGCGGTGTAAAGGGTGTCTAGCGCCGGGGAAGGCGCGGGAGTCGCTCCTTGACCTTGCCGGCCGCCTCCTCGACGGCGGAGCGGGCCTGGTGGGTTCCGTCCGCGATCCGTCTGCCGAGGCTGTCACCGACCTCCGCCCCAGACCAGGCGGCGAAGGCGGCCGAGCCCGGGTAGTTCTCGTGGTCCTGGTCCGGGACCTCGTCGTCGAGGAAGTCGCCTACCCAGCGCTCGACATCGCGCAGCGGCGCCGACTCGAGCCGGTAGTAGTGGTGCTGGCCCTCGGTGCGCACGCTCACGAGACCGTGCTCGCGCAGGCGCTGGAGGTGCTTCGAGACGGTCGGCTGGGAGAAGCCGACGAGCTCGACCAACTCGCTGACGCTCAGTTCACCGTTCGTCGCGCCCTGCACGCGTCGTCCGAGAAGCGTCGCGAGCAGTTCGCGGCGGGTGGGGTCAGCAAGGACGTCGAAGATGTCGGCCATGGCACGAGGCTACAGTCCTGCCCGCGGGGAGTACCATCGACTCCTGCCGCCGTGACGAGAGGACAGCATGGGCACGAAGCCGGTGCGACGGGCCACGCTGCTCGGGCGACTCCGTGACGGCGTCGACGCCTTCGTCGCAGCGACCCCCGCGCGGTTCGCCATCCTCATCTTCGCCGGCCTCGTCTTCGTCTTCACCTTCCTCTTCTCCCTGCCCATCGCGACGGCGACGGGGGAACGCGCTCCGCTCGTCGATGCCCTCTTCACGGCCGTCTCCGTCATCTGCGTCACCGGTCTCTCCACCGTCGACATGGCGACCTACTGGTCCGACTTCGGTCACGTCGTCATCTACATCGGCGTGCAGGTGGGTGGCATCGGCGTGCTGACCACGGCGTCCATCCTCGGCCTCGTCATCAGCCGCCGGCTGGGCCTGCGCCAGAAGCTCATCGCCGCTGGGGACGCCAACCCGCTGCGCATCCGCAAGGGGCCGATCTCCGAGGGCCAGGCCGTCCGCCTGGGCGAGACCGGCAGCCTCCTCGTCACCGTCGCTGTCAGCATGCTCGCGATCGAGGCCGTGATCGCGATCCTGTTGTTCCCCCGGATGCTGCTCAACGGCGTCCCGCTCATCGACGCGGCCTTCCAGTCCATCTACATCTCGGCGATGGCGTTCACCAACACCGGCTTCCTGCCGATGTCGGAGGGGCTCACCGACTACGCCGGCGACGTCTGGTTCCTCGGGGCGCTCATGATCGGCGTCTTCCTCGGGGCCATCGGCTTCCCCGTCATCTTCGTCCTGACCCGCAACCTGCGCCGCCCCCGCAAGTGGTCGCTCCACGTCAAGCTCACGTTGCTGACCTCCCTCCTGTTGCTCGTCGGCGGCGCTGCGGCGTACTTCGTTCTCGAGTTCGACAACCCGGCCACGTTCAAGGACATGGACGCGGGACAACGGGTCCTGCAGAGCTTCTTCATCTCGACGATGGCGAGATCGGGGGGCTTCTCGACGATCGACATGGCCGACCTCGACCACTCGAGCCTGCTGGTGACGGACATGCTCATGTTCATCGGCGGCGGCTCCGCCTCCACCGCCGGTGGCATCAAGGTGACCACGCTCGCCGTGCTCTTCCTCGCCGCCTTCGCCGAGGCCCGTGGCAACGACGAGATGGAGGCGTTCGAGCGCCGCATCCCGCAGGACGTCCTCCGCCTCGCCGTCAGCGTCGTGCTCTGGGGCGCGACGATCGTCGCCGTCGCGAGCATCCTGCTCATGCTCGTCACCGACGAGTCCCTCGACTACGTGCTGTTCGACGTCATCAGTGCCTTCGCGACCTGTGGCCTCAGCACCGGTTTCACGATGGAGACCTCCGAACCCGCGCACGTCATCCTGGCCGCCACCATGTTCCTTGGTCGCATCGGTACAGTGACCCTCGCCGCCGCGCTCGCTGCTAGCCAGCGCCGGCAGTTGTTCAAGAGATCGGAAGAGAGGCCCATCGTTGGTTGACAGGATCCCGCACGACGCCCCGGTGCTCGTCATCGGCCTCGGGCGTTTCGGCGCCGCGACCGCCGGTCAGCTGGACCGCCTCGACCGCGAGGTGCTCGCGGTCGACGAGGACTCCGGACTCGTCCAGAAGTGGTCGGAGCGCGTCACCCACGCGGTCCAGGCAGACGCGCGCAGCATCGACGCCCTCCGCCAGATCGGGGCCCAGGACTTCTCCATCGCCGTGGTCGCGGTCGGATCCTCGGTCGAGTCGAGCGTGCTCATCACCGCCAACCTGGTCGACCTCAAGATCCCGCAGATCTGGGCGAAGGCGGTCAGCCAGTCGCACGGCAAGATCCTGTCCCGCATCGGCGCGAACCACGTCATCTACCCGGAGGCCGAGGCGGGCGAACGTGTCGCCCACCTCGTCTCGGGCCGCATGATCGACTTCATCGAGTTCGACGACGACTTCGCGCTCGTCAAGATGTACCCGCCGAAGTCGATCCGTGGCATCCCGCTGTCCGAGTCGCACGTACGCCAGAAGTTCGGCATCACCGTGGTCGGCGTCAAGGCACCGGGCAAGGACTTCACCTACGCCACGGCGGAGACGGTCATCTCCAACCACGACCTCATCATCGTCAGCGGCAACTCCGTCGACATCGAGAAGTTCGCGGCGCTGCAGAGCTAGTTCGCCTCGCCGTCCGTGTCGGTGTCCGCGTCGGGTGCCTGCTGGCCCTGACCGGGTCCGCCCTGGCCACCGAAGCCGCCCTCGGGAGGCGTGCCGCCCCCGGGGAACCGGCCCTGCTCCATGCCCTGACCGGGGCCACCGCCCGGCAGGTTCATTCCGAGGAGCAGACCGCCGCCGAAGAACAGGCCGGCCAGCACCACGGCGCCGGCGATGATCGCCGCGAGGCGGAGCCCGCGGCGCGGGCGCTTCGTCGGCGCCGCAAGTCCGCCCTGCGGGGTGTGGTCCGGCGCGATCGCGGCGCTGGTCGTCTCGGGCGTGAGGTCCTTGTCGGCGGCGGGTGCCGCCTCCATCGTCGTTGCCATCGTCCTTCTCCGTTCGTGGCGGTGCTGGTGCACCGTGGAACGAATCTGACGCGGCCGCCTATGTCGGCCCTATGGCCGGTTTATGCACCCGCCGCGAGCTCGCGGGCGCGGGCCAGCGCGGCGGCGGTCGCGCGGTCGAAGATCGCGGACAGGTCCGCTTCCTGCAGGACCGCGACCGCGCGCTCGGTCGTCCCCTTCGGGCTCGTGACCCGGCGGCGCAGTTCGGCGGCATCGACGTCCGATGCGGCCAGGAGTTCGGAGGCCCCGCGGAAGGTGCCCGCGACCATCGTGGTCGCCTCGGCGTCGCTGAAGCCGAGGCCGACAGCCGTGCGGATGAGCTCCTCGATGAGGAAGAAGACGTAGGCGGGGCCCGATCCGGAGATCGTGCTCAGGGCGTCGAGCTTGCCCTCGGGGACCACGAGGACCTCACCGACCGTCTCGAACAGGGCGACCGCGAGCGCGAGCTCCTCCTCCGTCGTGCGGGTGCCGGCCGAGACGCCCGTCACCCCGAGACCGACCAGGGAGGGGGTGTTCGGCATCGAGCGGATCACCGGGACCGGGACGAGCGCCTCCATCGTCGCGACGGTCACTCCGACCGCGACACTGACCACGATGGTGTCAGGGGCGAGCGCCGGAGCGATCTCGCGGAGCAGGTCCGGCACCATGACGGGCTTCACGCCGATGACGACGATGCGGGCGCCCTCGACCGCGCGCAGGTTCGCCTCGGGATCCGTCTCCGTCGCGACGGCACCCTCGATCGCCGCGGCGGAAGCCGCCGAGCGCGTCGTGACCCGCACGTCCGCGCCCGCGCGACGCAGGCCGGCGAGGATCGCGCCGCCCATCGAACCGGTGCCGAGAATGGCGATGACGGGTAGCTGCTGGCTCATGCGAACATCCTAGGATTGCCGAATGAGCACACAGGGCGGAACCCGGGCGATCATCGCAGCACTGCTCGCCAACCTCACCATCGCGATCGCGAAGTTCATCGGCTTCCTCATCTCGAACTCCAGCTCGATGCTCGCCGAGAGCGTCCACTCGCTCGCCGACACGAGCAACCAGGGCCTGCTCCTCCTCGGCGGCCGGCGCTCCCGCCGCAAGGCCGACGCCACGCACCCCTTCGGCTACGGTCGCGAGCGCTACGTCTACGCCTTCGTCGTCTCCATCATCCTGTTCTCCATCGGTGGCGTCTTCTCGCTGTACGAGGGCATCGACAAGCTGCAGCACCCGCACGAGCTCGAGATGCCGTGGCTGCCGATCGTCATCCTCCTCGTGGCGATCGTCGCCGAGAGCTTCTCGCTGCGGACCGCGATCAAGGAGTCGAACCACGTCCGCGGCGACCAGAGCTGGGTCCAGTTCATCCGCCGCGCCAAGGCACCCGAGCTGCCCGTCGTCCTCCTCGAGGACCTCGCCGCCCTCCTCGGCCTCGTGCTCGCGCTCAGCGGTGTCGGCCTGACGATCATCACGGGCGACTCGATGTTCGACGCGATCGGCACCATCTGCATCGGTGTGCTGCTCGTGCTCGTCGCGATCATCCTCGGCATCGAGACGAAGAGCCTCCTCGTCGGCGAAGGCGCCAACCCGGCCGACGCGACGACCATCCGCGACACCATCAACGCGAGCCCCGACGTCGAGGCGCTCATCCACATCAAGACCCTCTACCTCGGCCCGGAGGAGCTCATGGTCGCCGCGAAGGTCGCCTTCGCGCGGTCCCGTCGCCTCGAGGACGTCGCCTCGTCCATCAACGCGCTCGAGTCCGCCATCCGCGAGGCCGTCCCCGTCGCCCGCGTCATCTACATCGAGCCGGACGTCTACCTGCCGCAGGGCGAGAAGAACCCGGCGACCGACGCGATCGTGATCCGGGCGGCCGACTAGCGCTTCGTCCGGAAGAACTGCTTGAGCAGTTCCTCACTCGCGGCCGCCTCGACACCCGCGAACACCTCGACCCGGTGCGGCAGTCGGCGATCACGCAGCAGGTCGTGGACGGAGCCGGCCGCGCCCGCCTTCTCGTCCCACGCTCCGAAGACCACGACAGGCACCCGCGCCGCCAGGATCGCCCCGGCGCACATCGGGCAGGGCTCGAGCGTCACGACGAGCGTCGTGTTCTCCAGGTGCCAGTCACCCGTCGTCTCGGCGGCCTCACGGAGCGCCAGCACCTCGGCGTGGGCGGTCGGATCCTGTCGCAGCTCGCGTTCGTTGCGCCCGTGGCCGATCGGCACACCGTTCGCGTCGAGGACGAAGGCGGCCACGGGGACGTCGTGATGCACGATCGCCTGGCGAGCGCTCTCCAGCGCCTGCAGCATCCGCTCCGTGTAGAGCTCTGGAACGACCGGCACGACTCCCCCTCTCGACTACCCTGAAGCCTATGCGCGTCCACGTTGCCGACCACCCGCTCGTCGCCCACAAGGTGACCCTCCTGCGCGACAAGCGCACCCCGGCGCCCGTCTTCCGGGCCCTCGCCGAGGAGCTCGTCATGCTCCTGGGCTACGAGGCGACGAAGGAGTTGAAGACCGTCGAGGTCGAGGTCACGACCCCCGTGACGACGACGACCGGCCAGCGCATCAGCGAACCGCTCCCCCTCGTGGTCCCGATCCTGCGCGCGGGTCTCGGCATGCTCGACGGGATGCTGCGCCTCCTGCCCAGCGCCGAGGTCGGCTTCCTCGGCATGGTCCGCGACGAGGAGACGCTCGAGCCGACCATCTACTCCGAGCGCCTCCCGAAGGACATCACCGGTCGTCAGGCGATCGTCATCGACCCGATGCTCGCGACCGGCGGCTCGCTCATCGTCGCCCTCGACTACCTCTTCGACCGCGGCGTCGAGCAGGTCACCGCGGTCTGCCTCATCGGTGCGCCCGAGGGTCTCGAGGCGGTCGAGAAGGCGATGGAGGGCAAGAACCTCACGCTCGTGCTCGCCAGCCTCGACGAGCGCCTCAACGAGGTCGGCTACATCGTCCCCGGCCTCGGCGATGCCGGGGATCGCCTGTACGGCGGCGTCTGACACCCCGTCGTCGGTTGACTTTTTCCGTCATCGTCGGCGATAGTTGCTCCATGACTGTTCCCGCGTTCGCCCTCACCTCTGTTGAGGTCGGGACCGGTGCGGTCATGTGTTGTCGAATGTGCCGCTAACGGCCGCGTTGTAAAAGACGTACCGCTGGAGCCGGTTCTCAATCCTTGAACCTGGCTCCCGAGCTCCTTCCTTTCATGACGGATAGAGCTCCACACCGACAGCTGAACCCCGAAGGAATCACACCCTCATCATTTCGAGGTCCTTCACCTCTTTCAAGGATTGATCCCTCATGTCCCTCGCAACACTCGAGCACGCAACCGCCTCCGACTTCGCGGCAGCAGCACCCGTCCTCTCCCCGGCCCCCGAGGCTCCGGCCCAGCAGAGCCGCCTTCGCGCCGTCCCCGCCGGAACCGAGGCCCGTGGCTTCGTCCTCTACGTGGGCGTCGACGAGCTGAAGGCCCTCGAGGCCGGCACCGACCTCGGCGCGATCGTCGAGCAGCTCAAGGCCCTCACGAAGCAGCTGGTCCCCTCCTCCGAGACCTACGCGGCCGTCGCCCTCGCCCCCCAGGGCGCCGGCGGACGCGACGTCGAGGTCGTGCGCCTGGCCCTCCAGGACCCGTCGGCCCTCGCCAAGCACCGCAACACCCCGGAGCCCGAGACCCCCGTCCGCGGCGGCGTCATCATCGACATCTCCCGCAAGCGCGTCCTGCTCGACAGCGAGGCCGCGCCCCTGACCTACAAGGAGTTCGGGCTGCTGCAGTATCTCGTCCTCCGCGAGGGTCGCACCATCGACCGCCAGGAGCTCATCGGCTCGCTCTGGGGCGAGGGCGAGGACGACATCCCGAACGAGCGCACCATCGACGTCCACGTGCGTCGCCTGCGCGCCAAGCTCGGCGCCTACGAGGACATCGTGCGCACTGTGCGCGGCGTCGGCTACCGCTTCGACCGTCACGCCGACGTCTCGATCCGCCAGGCCACGACCCCCAGCCCCGACTTCTTCTAGCCCCTCCTGCCCAATGCTGCGCGTCGTTGAGCGCGCGGTGCTGTGGCGAGGAGTTGCTGTGGCGGCTGTTCACGCGGGGTCCCCGCCGACCTGGAAGGTGTCGTTTTCGGCGCGCGAGTGCGTTCTCGGACGGCGCTCTTGTCCGAAAACGGCAATGTCGCGGGGAGCGGCGTTGGCGTATGTGTTCGACGCGGGCGGGGCGCAGTCCGGCGGCAGACATGCCAACGCGCCCGACACCGCCGCCCAGAGGCAGCGTCGAGCGCGAAGGTGATCGTGGGAGCGGAGTGCTCGGCACCATCATCGCGTCCATTTTGAAACGTGTCAATGGGCTTGCGGAAGAGACGGAGGGAAGACTCCAAGCCTCGCGTGCGTTACTTGTCACATGACAACGATCGGAATCATCGGAGCAGGACACATCGGATCCCAGGTCGCGCGCGCCGCGATCGCCCACGGCTACGACGTGGTGATCAGCAACTCCCGCGGGCCGGAGACGCTCACGGATCTCGTTGAGGAGCTGGGGCCGAAGGCCCGTGCCGCGACGGCGGCCGACGCGGCTGCGGCCGGGGACTTCGCCGTGGTGACCGTGCCCCTCAAGGCGTACCGCGAGGTTCCGGTCGCGCCCCTCGAGGGCAAGGTCGTCATCGACACGAACAACTACTACTTCGAGCGCGACGGGCGGATCCCCGAGCTGGATGAGAAGCGCACCACGGTGAGCACGATGCTCCAGGAGCACCTCCCCGGCAGCCGTGTCGCCAAGGGCTTCAACCACATCAAGGCAGCCGACATCACGACGGACGGGCACCCCGCCGGCAGCCCGGATCGGCGCGCGCTCGCCACGGCGAGCGACCACGAGGACGCCGCGGCGCTCGTGACCCGCCTCTACGACGAGCTCGGCTTCGATACCGTCAACGTCGGGCCGCTCGCCGACAGCTGGCGCGTCGAGCGCGACCAGCCCGCCTATGTGGTGCGCCAGAATGCGACCGAACTGGTGGAGAACCTGGCCAAGGCGACCCGCTAAGCAAACTCTCAGAAAAATAACGTTTCGATAACTAGCGCACCGTTACCTCCTCGTTATACATTCTTCTCAGCGGAAGTTGTTTGCTGTGGCAACTGAAGCGGAATGTGATTGCAGGACACTCTTGGTGCAAGGGAGAGGGTCGGATCCGAGCCTTGGGATCCGACCCTCAATCCTTTTAACCAGGCTCTATAGAGTGGTCCCCGTGAGCGAGAAGTCCATTGCCGTCGACACGTGGGAGGCGCTGTTCCGCGCGCAGGTCACGGTGCTCCGGCTCCTCAACGCCGAGTTGCCCGATGAGCTCTCCCTCAACGAGTACGACGTGCTGTTCAACCTCTCCCGCCAGGAGGATCACCGTCTCCGGCTGCGCGATCTCAACCGCCACCTCTTCCTGACCCAGCCCAGCGTCAGCCGTCTTGTCGATCGGCTTGTCGAGCGCGGCCTCGTGACCAAGGAGTCCGACCCGGGCGACGGTCGCGGCACGATCGTGTGCATGACGGCTGCCGGCGCGGAGGCCTTCCGTCGGGTCGCGGTGGTGCACGCGGAGTCGATCCGGCGCCACGTCGGCGGCGCGCTCACGACCGAGGAGATGCGCCAGCTCGCGAAGCTGACCGACAAGCTCCGCCTCAGTGTCACGGGCGGCACCCCGCAGTGACGTCCCTCGTCTGGTTGCGTGACGACCTCCGCATCGCCGACAACCCCGCCCTGCACGCCGCCGTCGAACGCGGCGGGCCCATCGCGGTCCTGTACGTCCTCGACGACGTCAGCCCCGGCATCCGGCCCCTGGGCGGCGCGAGCCGCTGGTGGCTGCACCACAGTCTCGAATCGCTGCGGGAGTCGCTGGCCGCGATCGGCGGCAGACTGACCGTCCGCGAGGGGGCGGCGGGCGACATCGTGCCCGCCGTCGCTCGCGAGGCCGGTGCCGACGCCGTTTTCTGGAACCGCCGCTATGGCGCCTCTCGCGAGGTCGACGCGGGCCTGAAGACGGCTCTGCGCGAGAGCGGCCTCGAGGTCGCCAGCTTCCAGGGCTCCCTCCTCTTCGAGCCGTGGACGGTGACGACCGGCGAGGGATCCCCGTACAAGGTCTTCACGCCGTTCTGGAAGGCGTGCCTCGATCTCGGCGTCCACCGCGCCCCCTTCGACGCCCCGACCACGATCGAGGGCGTGCCCCTCCCCAGCGACACGCTCGACCTGCTGCCGACGGATCCGGACTGGGCGGGCGGCCTCCGCGAGACCTGGACGCCGGGCGAGAACGCGGCCCGCGATCGCCTCGAGCAGTTCATCGATGACGGTCTCGGCGACTACGACAAGCGCGACCAACCGGGGATCGACGTGACGAGTCGGCTCAGCCCGTACCTGAAGTTCGGCGAGATCAGCCCGTTCCAGATCTGGGAACGCGTCGAGCACGGGCGGTTGTCCGGTGCCGCACGGGCGAATGCGGCGAAGTTCCTGAGCGAGGTGGGCTGGCGCGAGTTCAACGCGACGATCCTCTTCCACAACACCGACCTGCACGAGCGCAACTACCGCCGCGAGTTCGACGCCTTCGCCTGGGAGCCGGACGACGAGAACATCCGCGCCTGGCAGAAGGGCCGCACGGGCATCCCCATCGTGGACGCCGGTATGCGCGAGCTCTGGCACACGGGGTACATGCACAACCGGGTGCGGATGATCACGGCCAGCCTGCTCGTGAAGAACCTGCTCGTGGACTGGCGCGTGGGCGAGCAGTGGTTCTGGGACACCCTCGTGGACGCCGACGAGGCGAGCAACCCGGGCAACTGGCAGTGGGTGGCCGGAAGCGGCGCCGACGCCGCCCCCTACTTCCGGATCTTCAACCCGCTGCTGCAAGCGGACAAGTTCGACCCGCACGGCGACTACCAGCGGCGCTGGGTTCCGGAGTTGGGAATCCCCGACTACCCCGACGCGATCGTCGATCTCAAAGCGTCACGCGCCGAGGCTCTCGCTCACTACGAGGTCGTCAAGCGCTCGAAGTAGCTGCACGCGTGCAAGTCGCGCAGATCGCCACGCGGCGCTCCGCTGCGCCGGGCCCTCGAAGGAGAACCATCGGAGGCCGCGCACACCGATGAGCGCGA
>Ga0247810_10000998_pt1 | contig 20253 bp, 30 predicted proteins | sample UWRJL119311C1_FD_179918 | JGI IMG/M metagenome (GOLD analysis project Ga0247810, IMG submission 179918) | Plant litter microbial communities from Arlington Agricultural Research Station in Wisconsin, United States - UWRJ-L119-311C-1 | ecosystem: Environmental > Terrestrial > Plant litter >... | reverse complement strand
ATGGATAAAACTTTAGCTAAGATGCCTGTAAATGGTATTACGTTTGATGCTAAGGGATATTCAGCTTACAGCGAACGACAAGGGCAGCGCACCGAGTATAAGAATAGGATAGCGAGTTTTCAGGGTAGGAAGATTAAATAAGAAAAAGCCAGTAATATTATGTTACTGGCTTTTAAAATTAAATTCAACTCGGCAAAGTGATCTAATTTGATAATGTTATGGGTTCGCCTGTATATAAATCGAAAAGCGATTTATGCCAGTATTTAGAGAATTCCCATTGTCTCTGTTTATCATTTCCTGTGACAGTTATACCCTCGAAAGCTTCTAAATCATTAACTCCTGTCGATTGAACTAAATAACCGTTTATACTTATGTATAACCCCGGTTTACTCCAATCAATTTCTTCTTTAACAGGCTCAATTATTTCTGCCCAGATGCCGTTTCTGAATATAATGTAACCACCGAACCAAAGGCAATTACCGCTTAACTCAAAGCAGCCGTTATCTTCGCTTAAATAAACTTTAGATCCGTTAGACATCATTTCTATATTATCTTTAAACTCACGCTTTTTAGCCTCGTTTATTAAAGCGGCTTCAACCTCTTTATTACTGGCAATAATCCAGCTATCTCCTTCAGATAAACCCCATCCTGTATCAGTATCACACGAAACAAATTCTTTGCCCACTATAAACCCACATCCCATAGGTAAATTATCTGTTTTATCATATTTACCACTAAATAAAAATAGGCAGCCCTGTTTTCTTTTATACCACTTACCCACCTCCAAAACATTTTCCTTAAGCACTAAGCGTTTAAAATCTTCGGTGGATATTTCGGTAGATTCGGGTATACCTGAAAAACCTCTGCCTGATTGATTGACGTAAAGCCCATAACTCAGAGTTTTATTTCTGAGCGATTCAAGTCCTGAACGCCATTTTTCTATAATATCCCGATTTCGATTATTTACGGATATATACCAATTTTCAGGCAATTCAGTTAACGGCTCAGGTTTACCGGCAGGCTCGAATAATAACGCTTCGGGAGTTATGGTAACAGAATCTTCAAGCTTAAGCCCTGGTATATGTAGTTTAATTACACCTTCATCATTACGCAAAGCAATAGGCAGGGAATCAACCTTATCAGCTAATATTTTAAAAGCCGATTGCAACGCCTGTATATCGTGCGTATTTTCCATTACGCCGTTATAAAGCTGTTTTTTACGTTTGTGTTTTTTGGGTAGGAATTCGGAGGTGGAGATTATTATGCCGGGTGGATTGTTATAAATATCAACATAGCCGAGTTGGGTTGATAAATATGGGTATTTTTCATCCCATATCCACTTAAATGTTATCTTTTCCCCACTTGATCTTTTAAGCCCAGACTCGTTAAGTATCTTAACTAATTTACACGCCTCCTTCTTAGTGCTAATTTTTATGCACTCATTCGGTTTTAAATCTTTAATGTTTCTCATAATATTTTGGTTTTTATTTTATGTAAGTATTAACCGCATACGCGTGTCCCTTTTCAAAACCTTCATTATACTGATTTTTCAATGCGGCTTCGTATGTTTCCCTCATGTGCTGCAGGTTTTCGTAATCCCATATTAGGCGTTGTAGATTAGCGATTATAGATAAATCCTGAGAGTAGGGGGTGTATTCCCTGGTGTTATGTATAAGCTGGTTAATACCGTCGATGCATTGCTGAATTTCCTCAACACTCAACGGCTTTACATTAGCGCGTTCCTGTTGGTATTTTGGGTCGTTGTAGTGGATCATTGTTTTAATCGTTAGATGAATAAGAATCCGAACTGCCTGAATCGTAACTTGAATAATCAGAGGAAGAACTGCCGCTGTCATCCCAGCTACCTCCTGCGCCCGATCCGCTGTAATCGCCACCGCCGAAACCGGTATCGAAATGTGAGGGGATTAGATCTAAAGAATTCCCGTAATCCGTTTGTGTTGAATTATCTGGAATGTAGGCAGATTGGTTATTTAGCGAAACCACACCAGGATTCCAATTGTATTCAGGAAGCTTTGCTTTATAAGCTCCTGTTGATGTAAACTCATATCGAGGGTAAACGCCGTTAGCACCAGGTTTCCTTCCATAAACAAATTTTCGTGGTGAGTCTGCTTTTTTAGGTTTAATACCTAATAATTTTTTAATCCAGTTTATCATAACTTCTATTTATTAATCTCATATAGTTTAAATTCTTCCTCATTCCATTGCCTGCTGTATGCCTTACCGTTTTCGAACCTCCAAAAGCGCGGCTCACGTATTTTAAGTTCAGGTATCATTAAGGTATAGCATTCGCCCTCGGGTATTTTGATTATTTTATGTATAGTATCGGCAGATACATAATGAAACGAACCTAAAGTGCGTGTTATAGTATAAAAATTACCACGAGTATCATATATCCTTTCAATATAACTGCCTTTAATTATATGGGTTACGAAATTAAACGGATGGTCATGAGGGTCGCCTGTATCAGGTTCAGTAAAATGATTAAATGAAGCATTGAAAGGCAACCCCTCGATATGTAATTTATTGAATGCCGGGGATAGCGTTTCGCGGTGGGTGGTTAGGTTCATGATTTCGGTTTGTTTAAATAATGCTGAAAAGATATTTCGACTACCATAAACCTAATTGCTATTATATCGAAAAATAAAGCGACTAAGACTAATGTTCTTAAATCTTCATTATAAGGCAAATCTAAAATCCATTGAAATGGGTTTTGTAAATCCCATTGAATAAAAGACTTTAAAATATAAACAGACCAGTATATAATCATGTTTATAATCATTGTGTATTTTAGTTTTTTCATAATAATAAAATATAAAAAGAAAACCCCATAAAAGCCGCTACAGCATTCTATGAGGTTTCTCTGTTAGTCATTCAAGACTTATGAGTTTGCGCAGGTAGCGGTCTGCATTGCAAATATAATTATTTATTTTAATTATAAATGGTTTTTGTGAAAAATTATTTAATGTTTACGAAAGTACCTGCACCGCCAGTAGTTGTAGTTGGGAGTACTCCATCCCATTTTTGTATTTTCATGTACTCAATATAAAGCGGCGTTAGTTTCTGCTCCTTCAACTGAACAGCCTTCGCTTCTGCAAGAGCTTTTATTACTGTTTTAGCGCTATCAGCTTGTGCCAGCGCAACGATGCGTTCTTTATCTGCTCTTGCTGCACTTGCTTGTGCTGCGCTCGTTATAGCGTCCTGCGTGGCTTTTGCTTTAGCTTCTATACTTTCAGCAATGCTTCGTGGGGGCTGTATATTTGTTTTAAGCTGGCTTATTTCGAACCATTTACCAACACGCTTGTTAGCTTCAACAATAATAGCTGCCTCAAATAAAGAACGGTTATTGAATATATCCTCAATTGGATAAGTATTAGCCACATCGTTGACTGCGCCTAAAATAGCATTTTTTAGCCACCCCTGTTCAACGGCTTTAAGCCCTCCTGTCTTATAAGTAGAACGCAGGTTAGTAAACATATCGGCAGCCATAGGGGATTTTACAGAATAGTTAAATGCCGGGCTAATATCACACGCAAAACCGCCTTTAGCAACTATAACGCTTTTACCGTAATCAATATGATGCTGGTCTAAAGGTATTTGCTGCAATTCCTCGGTATAGGAATTATAAAGTATCAGCCCAGAAACTTCCTCTATATTCGATGCGCCGCGATTATCGCCCACAAGGTTTACACGCAAACCTTTATATCCGGCTTCGATTTTTTTCATTGAATACGGTTGCAGGAAAATAAATAACAAGCCAACGATAAGTAAAACGATGGGTTTATAGTTGAATTTGGTTTCCTCACGATACCCGCCCCTAACATTCGCATCGGCAATAGCCTGAGTAGATAAAATTTTGAAACGTTTTTGAGCTACAAAAGCTCCCCAGATAATCAAGAAAATGACTAATAAAATAATTGTTACCATAATAAATAAAGTTTTAAATAACAAAGCCCGTATAATCGGTAGCGTCTCACTTCTACTTCATATACGGGCTCGTATAATTTTTTGATGTTACGTATAGTGAGACGGTAACCGTACCACAAACATACAACTTATACTTCATTATTTCACAAAAAAAATACAGACATTTAAAAAATATCTGTATCCCTAAAAAACCGAACCAAAATTATGACCTATCAAACCCATTTAATAGACTACAAACATACAAATAAATTTATTACTTTTACCACATGGCATTAAGAATATATCTCGACTTTATAACTTCCGGTCACGGTATTCGTGAAATTGAAGAACCGCAGGGGGCTGATGCCGTTTCGTTTTCTATAAAACAGGATGATGGCAGGAAAGGCAGGGATACGCAATCAGCCGGGGATTCAGGTTTTAAATACCGGGTAACGGATAAAATGAACGGTTGCCTTGACTTATTATTACTGAACTGGAAATTACAATCGCATCAGGCTAAAGTTAAAATCAGCATCGATTACGGCGACGGTATTATTGTGCTGGGCAACGTAAACATGATAGATCCCGATACGGACGGTAAAACATTTTTTGAGTTCACGGTTATTCAGGACAGTATAGAGGCGAAGTTTAAGGAAACGATGGAAACTACTGTAGATTTATTTTCTACAGTAAACCTTAAAGGCGAGCCTATAACGCCATGTGCTAAGTATAAAATTTACATGCCTGCTAAGCCCTATACTAAGGAATCAGAATGGACTAATCCATCTGAAATAATTATATCGCGTTACAGGCCGTTGGGATTTCAGCCATTGGGGCCACAGGGTAATACTATTTTACCTGGTTTTTTTAATGCTATACAAAACATTACTAAAGGCGATATTGATGCGTCCCTAACTAATTTAGTTAATGAAACCGATACAGCAGGAGGTAACAGCGTTTCAGATTATAACACACCGCCGCAAAATTTCGTATTTCTTAGGGCAGATTCAAATCTTACCGGCTTAACCGCTACACTACAGCTACACCTTAAATCAGAGTGGACTAATGAATCTCCGCCTGCTACGAACATGCAGATACGCGGCAGGATATTTAAAGGCGTGTATGGCGAAAGCTTTGATGATTTTAAGGCGGCTAATATCGCAAACGGAATAACCGTATACGATACAGGCGTATTGAATACAAGCCGCAGGACGTACGAATATAACGGAACTATAGCAGATATCCAGTTACCTGATTTAAACAGAGGAGAATGCCTGTATTTTGTATTCATACATGCAGCAGGCACGGATATAGCTGTTTCAAAAAATACATTTTACCCATCAAAATTCACGATTAAAGGTAGCGAGGTAGCATATAACAGCATAATCGATGCCGTTCGTTATATTGATGCCATAAAATACGTTACGTTATCCAATTCAGGTTTACCTGTTAGCGCACCACGTTTTGAGTTTGGCGGCGAGTTTTACGACCAGTTTATAACCAATGCACAGTTAATGCGTGGTTTGGACAGACCGTTTTACGTATCTATGAAAGATATTTTAGATAAACAGATACGACCGGAGTTAAACGGAGATTATCAGATAAATAACGGAACGGTGTTTTTTGGATTACGAGAGGATTTTTACAGGAGCGTAAATATAGGTAGTTTCCCTGTACAACAGTACGACACATGGCGGTTATCTATAAACGAGCGCACCACCTGTAACGCAGTAAATATATCATTTACAAATTACGCCTCGCAAAAAGAATCTACTACGGGTAACACGCTCGATATTGTACACGGCGAAAGTGAAAACTATATCCCTAACGATATGGTTGCTGATACGCGTGATATAACCATAGGGTTTATCCGCGATCCGTTCTACATTCAGGACATGCTGAATAAAGCCAATGAAACTACTGATGACACAGCCACACAGGATGATGATAAAATCGTTATGCTTGACGTTACACAGTTTTCAGGCACACGCGAACGCAGCGAAACATCACAATTAATACATACTGTTGCGAGGGCAGGAGCAATACCGATAATAAGCCTTAAAAATGATAACTCATTTAGCTGGGTAACGCTGGGTATTTTTGTGGGCAGCATATTTAAGATACTGAATACTACGAATGCGGGTAATTACGTAGTTACAGGCGTTACAAGGCAGGATTTAACATTGCAGCCTATAGGCGATATTACAGGGCGTGAATTTTTCGATTTGCTGGATGCGAATACAAGGTATACTTATATTATAAACACCTCTATAGCGTTGAAATTAAGAACCGATGAAGGATTTACAATAATCAGCGGATTAAACGACGGCGATAATTTCGGTAATTTACGATTTACGAAACAGCGTATTTTAGAGAATTACTATAATTCAGAATTGGCCACAATATTACTGGATAACCCGTTTCCGATTAAAAATACTAAATATCTGTATGGTAAAAACGCGATTACGCAGTTCGGCAGCGAGCCTATAATAACCGAGGGAGAAACGTTTTACCCTGCAGGAGCAATTTTAACGCGTTTTAATTTTGAGTGCGAATTACAGATGAACATTGCGGAATATTTCGCGCTGCAGTCCGCCGTGAAGCTAAGCCGGGGTTATATTGAAACATTAGATCAGGACGGTTTAATTATTCAGGGCTACCCTAAAAATATGGAATGGACGGGTTTAATATTCGGCGCAGAAACTCCCCAAGAATTTGGAGGCGTAATGAAAGGCATGTTTGAAGAAAAATATAATCAGTTTCAGGTCGTGATTATCGCGGAAGGCAACACCAGGGTAATAAACGGAACTCGTTACGAGGATGGGTTTAGATACAGCTTAGATGGTTTAGGTTACATAACTCTGAAAGATTACAACAGTAAACGAATACTGCCACCCGTACTATATAACCGTATTAGGATTAATGATAGCGGGGCGGCAATAAGTGCGCAGGAGGTTAGCGGGTGGCTTAATTTGTATGCGGTGCGTTGATGTGGTCACACTCCGCTAATAGTGTGTTTATTGAAAATTGTTTTTTCATATATTTTTTTAAATCCATTTCTGTCACGAATTTCAATTCATTCTTCTTTGATAATGACCACGGCATATAAAAATCTCCGTTAAATCTAAAACCACCCATCCCCGCGCTATATGTCAGTTTAGGATACTCACGATAAGGATATTCTTCCGATTTCTCAGTATCTTCAAAAACAGCGAATGATTCAGTGAATATGCTGCCTCCTTTAATCCTTATCTGATACATGATTCGGCCTTCAATATCATATGTAGTTGGATTTAACTTAAATTTAGTTAATATATAATTATATATACCATCTGTCAACTCAAATTTCCTATCAAAAGGCAGTCGCCTAAAGTCTCTATTTTTCATTTCCTCTTTTTATTTTTAGGTTTTAAATGTCTCATTTTATTTCTTGTTTTTCCTGTTCCGTTATTTTTGAAGCCCTTAATTATGGCATCGGATACTTTAGTTTCAGATTCGAGTATTTGTTTTTCTCTTAGGGCGCGAGTGCGTGGGCAGATATATTTTATAGCCCTATCGTATCCGCATATATAGGTTTCTTTAGGCTGCATCTTATTTAATATTACGTTCTATTTCTCTAAAAACATCTATGGTTAATATATCACATTCAAGGCAGAAAAATTTTAAACTATTGTATTTATCTAAATATTTTTTCCATAAATCAATATCTGAATTTTTCCAAGTCTGCGCACCATCCCAATATGATTTTAATTTGTCTATGGCTTTTTGGTTCATTTCGTTTATTTTTTAAATTATTGTTATTCCAAATATCCTTAAGCACACCGAGTAACCGACTAATAATTTACCGGCATAACCGTTGCGTGGTGAAAATAAGCATCGGTTTATAGGTTTAATAACCAGTTTTTATTTTTCATTCGTTTATATGTGGTAATATTTGATTTAGTTTATTTTTTAGCAATAACAAATCTTCTCTGCTTAATTCTATAGAATGCGCTTCACCAGAAACATTATTTCCAATCCCTATAAAATAGCTATCTTCAAAAGTTGTTTTATCTATGCCAAAAAACAGCTCTAAATCTCCTTTTTGTACACTATGTAATATGTCGCTCATAATTCAATTATTTTTTCGTAGTTAGGATTTTGCCCGTAATCTGTAAATAAATTACTTAAAGGCAGGGCGTAGTTTTTGTCGGGATGGGTTTGGGTTATTATTATCGTTTGCATCCGGCAGCCGGTTTAAGTTCATAAGGAAACTCCACACCATACGTCATACCCTGAAATTTATATTCCCCGGTAAATGTTCCGTTGATTAAATTACCTGTAACTGATATTGGTGTAATACCGTCGCTGTGTTTTATTTTTAGGGTTTTTTTCATTTTAGTGTTTAATGTTTTATAAAATCTATTTCAGTAGCGCCATGCCTTTTGAAATAATCAATTGTCCTGTTGACGCTGCTTACTTTTTCCCAGTCGTAAGCTAAGCATATCTTGTCAGGTCTTATCCCTCTCGCGCTGTTCTCGTTGTGTACATGACAGCAAACATCTTTATCAAAATCATTTAATTTTAATATTTGCCTATACTCCTTTAATGAGGGTGTTATTACAGCTATTGAAATTTTCATAATCTTAAATTTATTTAAATACCTGTTGATTACTCCCTTAATCCTATCTGATTGTGATACCGGTAATCGGAATGTTTCACGCTTGCTGGGTTCTCCGAAATCGAGTTTACGCCCGGCGTTTTTTGGGTTTCTTTTACTCATGATTAATATACTGGCGGTTTAGGTTTTATTATAGGCTGGTAGTGAGAAAATACAGGCTTACCTGTTTCGTGGTCTATGGCATTAGATAATCTACCGGTAAAAATATCTACACGGTAACCTATACCCTAATTTACTTTTGAGTAGACAAAGTACGAACCTTCAGTTGTTGGCAAATCCGCTTCACTTTCAATTTTAACCCAGCCGTTGTTATCTTCGATGCCTGAAAGTGATTTCGGTTTCCAATATATCCACCCATTTCCCAGTTCGGAATCGCACTCAAAGAGACCTTCTTTGTAATCTAAACCATAATCAATAAGGGTTTGCTCAGCATCTTCCTGCCCATTGAGGCAATAACCACAGTTAAACGAGCCTTCAGTATCAATATTTTCTTTATTTAATTCCCAGTGCGCCCCGTAAGCCTCTTTAATCGCTTGTTCTTTTGGTGTCATAATTATTTATTTTAATTGGTTTTATTTTTCACAAATATACAGCTTTATTTTAATTACGCGCGCAAAATTACATTTATTTTTTTAGCTTATTTTTATTCGGTATATTTACACTCGAAATGCAGCAACCCACTTTCATATCATTATACAATACATTTAACGAGGCAATGTACTATCGTAACAGCCCCTTTATGGATATTTATAATTTTGAGGGTGTGCAATTATTACCTAATTCAGATTACAAATACATTCAGCGTACATACGCCCCCGATGGTATAAATCTTGAAATTGACGATGCGGTGCTGCGTGATATTTGTGGAGACATATTAATTAATATACCGGCAGAATGTTTTGAGATAATCCAAACGTTTAACGATCCGCGAACAGGCTTGCCGCAGGTAGACTGGTCGTTCCTTCCTCTAACATCACTTGATTTTGGCTTACAGCCCGTTTACATCGAATTCAGGCAGGCAGCAGGCTCAATATACAGTACGCCATTTTATTTGTCGCAGGATAACGCAGAATATACTTCACGATGGGATTACAGGAACAACCTTGAAGATACGATGTTATCTACGCAGTTATTTATATGGTTTAGGCAGAAAAAATCAGATTTAACACTTGTTAATTACAAACAAATCGGAAGCGGTAAAGAAACGAACCGCGTTAGCCAAATCAGCAAATACGAACGCTGGCAAACAGGCGTTGTAGATATTGAGGTTTTCGAGCGTTTTAAGGATATGTTCCGTAATCAGTATGTATATTCGGATTTACAGGTAACGGATTTAAAAGAAGCTCCCGAAACACCTGATACCGAAGGCAGGGAGAATTTTATAGAGAGTGAAGTTTTACTACTTCGTGATCCGTTCGATTTATACGATCCGAATTACGCGCCACCGATACCACCTGATCCACCATTGCCAGTATATGAGATAATTTTATCCGCTGTTGATTCGCTAAACGAAAACGTTGTGCAATATACGCACCAGCAAATAAATTTTGATCCTGAATTCCTGTTATTCCAATGGAGTTTAGACGGCGTAACATGGACGGACGAAATGAGTGTTGCAAATACTTCATTTCCTGAAAATACAGTAGGCGTACCGGGACATATAAACGGAGGTTTTTATTATAGCGTTTACGATCCGATTACAGGCACACGATCTAATGTATTGCAGTTGCCTGCATTAACGATTCATTTAGATCAGGTAAGCACCAACAATACTAAGTTTAATCCTATAGGGAATACATACGAGCTGGCGTTCACATATAATTTCACGTTATCCACTTCGCCAAGCGCAGGATTTTTCGCTGAAATATCAACGGACGGCATAAACTGGATTCGTAACGTTCGCGGAAATATCAGCCCTTTAATCGTGGCTACGCCTGCATCGTCGGTACAATACAGTTATTTCAGGATTGTATATCCTGTTTACGGGATAATTTCAAACGAAGTTATATTTTCACTACCAACAACTTAATTATGGCTATACCTGTAAACAGATTAATAATAACGAGGAAATCAGCTAACCATTGGGTGTATGTACTGAACGAAGAACCCGATACAAGGGACGCCAACGCGTACACGGGCAACCGTAATGGAAATCTGATAACGATAAACACGATTACAGGCGCGATAATACTGCCCGACGTGTATTATAGCGTTATATCGTATTACAGCGAAGTAGATCCGTCTAAAAATATGGTTACGCCTGTAAGCGCAGAATTGTTACAGGGACACTTGATAGAAGAAACATTTTTCAGGATACCCACAGGCGGAACAGGCGGCGGCGGTTCGGGTGGTGTAGATGAATTCAAACAGTTAACCGATGTTGACGTTCCATCGTTCACGGGACGTAACGGGCAGATACTATACATAGACGGGTTATTTATCAGGTCGATGCAAAACCCGCTGCTAAATATCAATTTGCAGGATTTAGCAAACTACTTAAACCCGGGATATTTTCCACCGGACAGCTACTTAATTACAGGCAGCCAAACCGATGTAAGCGGAAACGCAACGGGATTTGGGGTTGCACCGATATTGAATTTGATTGACAGGCCAGCGGAATTTAACGAGCCTAAATTATACCGAAAAGGATACCAGTATATAGACGGAGTATTTACGAGAAACGAAGATACATACATAAATGAAGTTGGAGACTATTTTAAGGTTGTAATTTTTAATGAAGCAGGATACCCTATAGAATACACGGGCAGATGGAAGGGCGGTGACCTCACAGATTTAGCAAGCATAGAATGGGGAGATGGGGATTTTTACCCCATGGACGGCGAGCCGGGCTATGAAGAAAGTAATTAAACAATTTATTATATGAAGCTTTTAAAAGGTAAAGTTAATTTCGTTACCGATCCCGAAGTTATAACGGATATAAATAACGTAGAGCCATTAGGTAGATTGACTTCCGGAGAAAACGCAGGAGAATTAGTGACTATTCCTTTCAGCGAGTTTTCAGGAGGGATAGATCAGGATAATATCGATATTAGGAAAAATGTATTAACAAACAGCTCCGATTTAACGGATATACTGGCAGCTATAAACGCCTTACCATCATATACGGTTAGCCAAATTCAAAGTGTTTGGTTTACTGTTAGTGTGAACGAAAATGACGCTGTGTCTACTTATTTTTATAAATTATTCAACAAAGGAAAAGGCACTTACGGGGTGGGCGGTATTCAGATAACACGAGGCGACTTAGGGCTGATAAATGCTAATGTTCCTGCTGCCGATGAAGTAGAAAGTGATCCTACAACGGATACCGTGAATTATGGTGCATTAACTACTCAGAATGTTTCGGAATGGTTGAACACACAAACCACCCCCATAGTAATACAGCCGCAAACCGATGGTTATACCCTGTTTAAAGGTACGATAAACGGAGTAGAGCAGTCGTATTTATTCGTAGGCGCATCGGGTACTTACGGAGTGGGGCAATTGCAGTCTACAGTTAGTGATTTTCAGTTGTTGAGTGAAACAACGCCAGTAGATGATTATATACCGAGGTTGGGAACAGAACCAGGAAGACCCGTAACTGGAGATATAGAAATGTTGGGTTCTGTGAAAATATACAGCTCTGATGATGTTGAAGGATTATATTCTATTTTTGGTTTTCAAGACGGATACTCAACTTTTAAAACCACAAATACAAGTAGTGGGTTTTCTTCAGAAATATTCTCAACAGGGGATGATTTGATTATAAATGCCACGAACCCGGATTCAAAAGGTTTAACGGCTAATTATGATTTCACAGCTAATGCTATAGGGGATTTAGATTATGTTCAGAGAAAAGGTATAGTGGCTATGATTAACGCCGTTCCAAACCTTTTAAAATCAGAATACACAGCTACAGGCGGAGAAACAAGTATTACAGTTACCGATTTAATAGGCAGAACAATAATGCTATTCAATAGAACGCAGCCATATAAAGTTATTACATCAGGTACTCCTACAGGATTACAGGTATTATTCAATAACACTACAGGCAGTCTAACATTTGATGCTACTTACCCTCTAAATCCTACTGAATACATAAACATACTTAGCCAGAGCAGCACTCCTGTTGTGCCACCAACACCTCCTGCAAACTACATAGTTAGGACTGTAAATACTTATAATGATATGTTATCTACCTTATCAGGAGATAGCCCTACTGTTACCATAAGATATATAGTTCTTAATGATACAGTTTACGGAGACGGAAAAAGAAGAGAATACACGCACTACAACAATGAATTAACATATACCGTAATGGTATCAGAATTAAACGCTTAAAAAATGGCAAAACCTATAAATGTACAATCAGCTTCATTATCTTTAATAGATACTTTAATGAAGGATGGAGACTTTAAAACAAGAAATTCAGGATTTGTAGTTCCTTCGGGTACTACCATAAACGCAACGACAGGGTATACAGCTACATCAAGCGGAATATCATTAGAACAGTTTGCTTTTCAGCAGGTTTATTTACTTTGGTACGAGGTTGTTGTAGATAAAACATGTAGGGTACAGCCTAAAATAACAACCACATCATCTTTGGTAGTAGAAAACACTATAAGAGAGCATGCGCCAGTAACTCAAATACAGGCAAGAAACTCAAAGAGGTATGAGTTTAATAACTTTATAAGGCCGGGGTATGTAATAGCCTTAGCGGTTAGAGATATGGAATCTCAATCAGCAGGAGTTACCACAGAAGCTTTAAATATATTCATAAATTATAGCTATATACTTTTGCCTTTAAATTATGAGAATTATAATCCTGATAACATTTTCGTAGGCATAGGCGACAGTATAACCGCAGGGCAGCAAAGCGCAACTCAGACTAAAGTACTTTCGGATTTGTACACTACATGGTTAGGTAGGATGTTTAAATCTAAATGGGATAGCGGCAGCAGTCTAAAAGTAGTTAATCGAGGCATACCTGGTTCTACAGCCGAAGATATAGCGTTACTTTCGAGATACGGATTTTTGCCTGTATCTGATAATTCAAAAGTAAAAGTTGTTACTGTAATGCTTGGAACTAACCAAACGCCTACTTTAGCAGCTTATCAATCGGCACTAACAGAAATCATATTAGCAGCTAAAAGGGTATTTCCTAACGCTACAATAATTGGTTTAGGCCCTATATTTTACCCGCTTGCATCAAGCCCTACTTACGAAGCGACTTTACAGACTTACAGAACATGGCTTCAGGGTTACATGGCTTCTTTCAGCAGTACCAAAATGCTTTATTTTGATATGAGTACGGTTATAACTTCATCTAACTACACCACCTACGGCTTATCTACTACAGAGGTACATCCTAATAACTCCGGTAATCAAGTTATGGCGACAGCTTTATTAAATTTTATGACAACTAATAATGTAGTAATATAATGGGAACATTTAAGTTATTTCACGGATTAAGGACATACGTATTTCCTGATAGAAATATAACAGTAGCAGGAACTGACGATGTATCTTTAAAAGTAGATAAAGCAGGAGATACAATGACCGGGGATTTAAACACAAGAAGTTTATTTCCTGTAACCGGCAGCACCAGCGATTTAGGACAGGGATCGAGGAGATATAGAGTTGCTTATTTAAATAGGATTATAGCAAATATAATAGGGCCTTTATCAACTTCTGCGGCAGACGAATTAACATTTATAAATTCAGCGGGGGTAGTTAACCTAAGACAATTTGTGTCGGGTAACTGGAACTTTGGTACATTAGGTTCTGATCCAGGATTCACTATGCAAGTACAGGGAACCGCGAATGTTACAGGCCAGTTAACTATTCCAAACGGAACTACAGCGGCAAGCGCAGTAAACCTATCCCAACTAAACGCCGTAGCCAACAACAAACCCGTTAGAATGCTTACGGGCAATACCACGATAACTACAGCAGACTATTATGTGGCACTTACCTCTGGAAACGGTACGTTTACCCTCCCTACAGGGTTAACTACTAATATGGAGTTTGTTATTAAAAACAAAGGAACAGGGGTTTTAACTATTGGCGGTACTGTTGACGGCATAGTTAACCCTCAGTTTAATACGCAAGGTTCGGGTCTTAGGGTACAATGGAACGGTACAGCATTTGATAAAACAGGATCATTTTAATCAATTAATTTATATAACATGAAGAGAATTTTAAGTATTTCAGCGGTTTTTATCTGCATTATGGCTGTTATTTTATGGGGTGTGGCATTCAAGGAAACTCCTGTAGCTGGACTATCCGTTCCCTACACATACACCAGTAACGCATCCGGGATAATTACCGTAGTGTATCCTAATCCGTATCAGGTAATACCTAATGTGCAGGCCAACATTGTAAACCAGGCATCAACAGGCAGGCAGCTAATCAGGATATACAATAACACCGTGTCCGGGTTTACCTGCCAAGTGTATCAACAAACAAGCGTAATACCAGCGTTATTAAATTTAGAGATACTTTTAGCAAGCACAACGCCCGTAGCTAACGCGGATGTGGATTTTTTAATTACAGCAAAGCAATAATTTAGTATATTTGTAAACGCAGGACGACATACACTCCTGTGTTTTATAAATCACTACTCTATGAAAACTATTTCAGATAACATAAAGCCTACAATAGCCTTAATGGTTGTGGTATTATCTTTTACATATTTTTTTCTGTGTACGTTTGGAGAAGTAAATCCGGATCCTCAAATAATAATAGCCATCGTTGCCGCACTTGGTAATACTCAAAGTTATTATTTCGGATCATCTACCGGCGCAGCAAGAAAAGACGAAACAATTTCTGATTTAGCTAAAAAACAATGAAAGAATTCTTAAGCCGTTTAACAGGGGTTGCCGTTGTAATCGTTGTGGTTATAGTAATAAATTTCGGGTGTTGCGATGCGGGCAAGATTAACAAAAATACTGATGACCTTAAAAAACAAACTGACAGCATTAAAACGTCAAAACATATTCAGCGAGATTACCAGGGAAATGGGGTTTTCCAGAAGAACCTATAAAATAGCTGTCCTGTTTTGGATAGCATTTATGATTTACGTATTTTATCAATTTTTAAAAATATTTTTATGCCTTACACAGTAGCAGAGGTTTTTATCGAAAGCGATGCGCACAAATTAGTTGCAGCAGGTAAAAAAGCATATATCGGAGGAACTAAATATTACGGTTATATTGATGACGCAACCGAAGTGTTGCCTCTCGATACATTTCAGTCGGTTGAAATTTCAGACAAAAGAAACGAAACGTTAGGGGAGATAACGTATGATTCGGTAACGAGTACATGGCCGGTACTAAGACCGCGTAAAATGTTCCCGCGTATATGATTTCGGTTAAAAATTTATTTAAGCAGGTTTACGCCTGCTTATTTAATTTAAGGGCTATATTATTCGAAAATGTAAGTTTACTCGTTATTTTTATTTTAGCCTGCAATACTTACGGGTACGCGATATTTTATTTCAGGTACACACTGCCTATGTATACGGGTAAGCCAGTAGCGGATTGGTACGAGGGTTTTCATGAGCAGGGATTGATGTTAGCGAATGGATCATTTCTGTTTTTAGCACTTATGTTTTCAGTAAGTCATAAATTTAATCTGCCTGCGAAAATAGCGTTTTTGGGTTTATGTTTAAAATGGTTTTTATCTGAAATATACATAGTATTTAACTTAGGTACTGGTTTTTATACCGCCAGTATCATGTTAGCTATTTATTGCGTGGCGTTAGTTTTTTCATTAGCAAAAATAACCCGCAGAATTTAACTATATTTACGTTGTAATTACAAACTGATGCTAAACAAAATATTTCTATTAATTACGACGTATTTAATAACGGAAACACAGCATGACGCGCCTATGGTTGCGTTATCGATATTTATGGCGGCCTTAGCAGGTTTTGCTATCCGTTTAGGTATCGATTGGCAGAATAACCAAATAACTCTTAAACGCATCGCTATACAGATTTTATACATTGGTGGTCTATGTTGGGCAGGGTTAAATTTTTGGTCATATCTGGATCTTAATTTTCCGGTAACAACTTATGTTTTCTTTGTGAGTCTTTTTAGTATTTTTATTGTTGGTTTGTTAGATAAAATAGGTAAGGTAGGTTTAAGCGTATATTTCAAAAACCTGCTTAAAAATTTACTGGCAGATGATGAATTAAAAAATAAAGACCATGATAATTAGCATAGCCAATATAATCCTTATTATTTTAATGATGTGCTTTATAGTGTATCTCAGTTACATCATGTCCGGGATGAAATATAATTTTTGGTATATTTTAATGAGGGCGTTGCGGCATAAAGACAGAAAGCCTTTAGAATGGCTTATGAGTAACAGGTATTTACTATCTGTGCCGCCACTTATGTTAAGTATATTTATTATTATACTAACATACGTTAACCAATTAAAGCAGGGTTTAATATCTGTACGTCCGGGTGTCGCAATATGTGCAGGCGTGGCTTTATGGGTTTGTTTGATATACTACAATAAAGAACGCGACGATAAATTGAAGGAGTATCAGAATAAAGATAAAAATTAAATATTATGAAGAAAGAGATTGTACACGGTTCGCCTGTAAAGGGCAAGACAGGTTGCGGAATAGATGAATTAAGCGGCGGAATAGGAGTTTAAAATTTAAATTAAAATATTATGGCAGAATTTAATACGCTCGGATTACAGGCAGATATAAAAAACCTTGCGCCCGTAATAGTTAAGTGGGAGGGAAAATATGTTAACGATCCATTAGATAAGGGCGGAGCTACAAATATGGGTATTACGCTTAACACATGGAAACAGGTCGGGTATGATAAAAATAATGATGGAGAAATAACCGATGCCGATATAAGGCTGCTTAATGAAAACGATTTTAAAGCCGTTTTACGAAAGTACTGGGATAAATGGCATGCAGATAAGATACAGAACCAAAGCATCGCTAACATCCTTGTTGATTGGTACTGGGGTAGCGGTAAATGGGGAATAGTTATCCCGCAAAGATTATTAGGTGTAGTTGCGGATGGAGTTGTTGGAGAAAAAACAATTTGCGCTTTAAATGCTCAGAATCAAAAAGAATTCTTCGACAAAATATTTGCAGCCAGAGTAAAATTCCTAAATGATATTGTAAAAAATAATCCAAGTCAAAAACGTTTTATAAAAGGATGGCTTAACCGATTGAATGATTTTAAGTTTAAGGAATAATATTGATTCCACACGGAATTAGTTTCGAAGCCCGGCGCATTAAATTGTTGTCGGGCTTTTAGTTTTAAAAGGTGTCGAATTCGACGGGTTATGAAATAAAAAAAACCAGTTCATGTATAAGGGCATGGTTAGCAGCTATACAGTAAACTGGTTTTGGATAGAAATTATGACGAGGTAAATATAGTGATTATATTTTAAAACTCAGTAGTTAAAAAAGGAGTTCCTTTAGGTTGTTTGAAAAAATATTTTTCTTCTGCATCACCATTTTTAACGGCTTCTAAAAAATCCTTTTCACTATCGTAAACATCTTCGTAATCTTCTTTGTTTATCCATAAATCAGAAGGTGTTATTTCGGCTTTTACTCTTAATGTAGTCTCAGAATAATCTACTGCTACATCATTATCTAAATGTTCGTCAGGAATTAAATTAGCAAAATCCCTTAATTCTCTCCATGTTGACGGTTTTATATCTTCAGCCATAATAATTATTAGCGATTAACCTACGTATCGCGAGATTTTATTTATTTTAAAATTCATCATCCGAAGGTAATTCAGGCATCAATGGTTCGGGAGCGGGTATATCCAACGGTTCAGGTTCTGTTACTGGCTCAGGAACATCGAGTGGCTTAGGAACATCAACCACATCATTTACGGGCGAAACAATTTCAGGCTGTATAACTTCGAAATCATGCGTTTCAGTTATAGGCTGTTTAACGAGTTTGTTTATCTCGTCTATAACATTTTTTGACTGCAGATTTTCATCTACACCGATACTCATTACGTCCTTACGGTTAAGGTCAGAACCGAATAGCATTCCGAAATGGTCGCAAGCATCTTTTATGGCTACTGTTTTAGCTATTGGAAACGCCATTGCTAATGCGCCTGGATTTATCATCGCTAAATTAGCTGCTGATTCTCCTTTTTTGGTCTGTAGCTCCTTTGCGCCAACACCATCGTGATAATCCCAATCCAATGTTACAGGATTTTGATAATGCACTCTTACAATCACATACACACCGTTAAAAGCAGTTCCCTCACGCAAAACCTCAATTCTATAAGCCTTGAATATTTTTTTAAGCAAGAACTCTACTTTATCAATAGGCAAGTACTTATAATTAGCAATGTAAGGATGTGTTTTTACCCATTCCTGTTTTGGAGGCTGATTAAGAAGCGCGGTTAATACATCATTAGATTGAGCAAGCTGTACATCTTTGTACAGGTCATTTATTTTTGGTAGTTTATTTTCTGACATAGTGTTTTAGATTAGAATGGTAAATTATCGTCATCCTCGGCAGCAGGCACGCCCGGCGCAGACTCAACCCAAACACCTTTACCTTTAGCTACCAAAACATCATGATTCCATCCTGCTGTAGCTAAATACTGAGCCTCGGTAAAATCTGTAGCGGTATGTTTGTAGGTTTTACTGGCAGCTTTAGGTGCGACGGGATTAGCGGCTGGTTGTTGCGGTGCGGATCCCTCTGCTGCTTTTATTCTCCAGCCCTGAATGGCGTTGAAATATTTTGTTTCGCCTTGCGGGTTTACCCATTCTTTACCCCGTAAATTTACCGCTATTTCTACAGACTGCCCTACAGCGTATTTATCGAGATAATCGCATTTATCCTGAACGAACTGGATATTTATGTGTTGCGGATATTGCTCGTCTGTAGTTACTACAATTTCCCTGCTACTGAATGTTCCGCGAGTTACCATTTCTCCAATGAATTTAACCCTGCCTGTAACTGTTATTTCTGACATAATTTAAATATTTATATAAGTTTTATTGTTTAATATGTTATGCATCGCTGTAGTAGTAACATTGTATACTACAGATAGCTTTTTAGTTGAAAATCCATTTTTATTAAAATACCTTGCATGCCTCACATCGGTATTTGTTAGTTTAGACATATGATGTTTGTCAGATGTATTATGAGAGATTAAATTATTAGAAACAGCGTGTATCTGATTCTCTTGATTAGTACACCATTCTAAATTCTCTACCCTGTTGTTTTGTTTGTTTCCGTCGATATGATTAACTTGTGGTTTGTCGTTGTTATTTTCGATGAAAGCAATAGCTACCAGTCTGTGAACGCCTGTATGGAATTTAGATTTATTCTTTGATAGCGATACTTGCGTATAACCCTTAGAGGAAATATCGGCTTTTATCATCCTTCCCTTTTGAATTCTATTTCTTCCGCTTGAAACTAAAACAAAATGATCTATACTCTTAACCCTCCCTAAATTACTTACCCTGTATATTTCCTCATAACCCGATACAGGGAGCCAAATTTCCTCATCCATAATTTTATACGTTATCCCGCCGGATTTAAATTATTGTTTTCTGTTTTATTAAACTCCTCCCACCTCAAAACCAAGCCGCACACAGCAGGTAAATCATCGGGTTCTCTTTTACCTGAAATGCTATCAAATATAGATTTAGCT
>Ga0247810_10000997_pt1 | contig 20257 bp, 4 predicted proteins | sample UWRJL119311C1_FD_179918 | JGI IMG/M metagenome (GOLD analysis project Ga0247810, IMG submission 179918) | Plant litter microbial communities from Arlington Agricultural Research Station in Wisconsin, United States - UWRJ-L119-311C-1 | ecosystem: Environmental > Terrestrial > Plant litter >... | reverse complement strand
TTAGGCTTTTACTTTTTGTTTTAATCATTAACGATGATAATACTAATAATACTAATAACAATATTAATATTATTAACATGCGCTTGCCATGTGGTTGGCACTATTGGCACAGTTGGGTGAGGTTTTTTTCCCTAATGTATAAGTAGTACTACTAGTATCTACAAACTACTTAATAAAGACTGCTAGATACTACTCTGATATTGCTTACTAAGATGATCTAGCTGAGTATTGTGAGTCATATAGATCTCGCCTAGCTTTAGTAAGTATTCTTAGTGTAACACTGGCCGGGGAATGAGTACTGAAAGCACGTAATGTACTTATGGAAGTGTGGTGGATAAACCTATCACGTCACGTGGTGACGGTACCGTGACAGTTAGTACTTTATGTTACTTAGTAATTCAACTCAATTTGACATATAAGCTCTATATAGTATTGAATCAGAAGGCTCGAAATTAAATCTGAGTCAATTTATACGATAGAGAACTTGAACATAATCTATTTAAGTATAATGATGGGCTAAATATTAGTATAAGCACTATTACTACTACCAGTATTTTTATAGATAAATATATGCTACTAGTTAAAACATACTAGTATTGTTAAGCAGCGGAGGTTTCTACTAAAATAGTACCATAAAATATACAAAAATACATTTGTATTATAATTGTCGATTCAATACGTGGCACCACTATGCTGTATCACGTATATATTTGTTGATATATTCTCACTATGTGTATTTACTTCCGGTCATGTGACGTAGTCACATGACCACTGTGGAATCCTAGTTGGGGATATCATCAACATCCCTATATAGTTAGAAATACAACATCGATTATTCTACAATACAACTGGCATATATATAATTACATATAGTGATGTTATATATTGAGAGTCAATCTACACTGATCAGTTTTTAGATTCAGATCAGCAAGATTCAAATTACAAATTCTCAAAAACGCTCTCTGAAAAAAATCTCTCTATTCTATCAATATTCTGTATTGAAGAATTCAGAATTATAGTCTGCATATAAAGAAAGAGAAGAAAAAAAAGAAGAAAAATCAGAGAAGAAAGTATTTATAGACCTCTGGAAGGAGCCTGCAAAGTTATAATAACAAATCACCGAAAACAGTCAATTATACAAGTTTACAACAATATAATAAATCTGCGACTATCTATATTAAATTTATTTTTAAGCTTTAAAAATATATATACTTTGCCTGTACTGATCTTTTTTTTATTGAATAATATTTCTGAGCAAGTTTTAGATCTCTCTAATAAAAGATTGTACTGTTTCGAGACTTTTATAAAAGATTAGATCTTTTAGATTTCTATTATAATGGCAGATTCAGAAGATATATTTCTATCTGCAGATATACAATTTCTAAAGAATTCAGAGTATAGCAATAGCAATAGTAAGCTAGATATTACTACAGTCTCAAAATATAATATTATGAAATATACCGAGGCCTGTATATAGAATTATCTTGCTGATAATATTATAGATATTGCTTTTTGGTACTGTTTTAAAGAGGATTTTATAATATTTATAGTCAAAATCTTCAATTTTATAATATCAATTAAGAGAACTGCTTTTTGAAACTATTTGGTTGGAGAAGAAGTCTTTATAGCTGACTATTGTCAATGATATACCCGAAAAACCCTCGCCGAAGTACTGTATGATATACTTTTGGAGAATAAGCCTAATATCTGGACTGACAAGGAAGTTGCGGCAGTACAGACTGACAATCGATCTGTACAAATATATTCAGCCGAGCTATATAATAAATTGAAGATTGCGATCTCAATAGGCAAATCGAGATCTTCGAAATAGATTTCAATTTTATATATATTAGACAAGTAATATATATAAAAAAATATCTCTTTAATTCTAATTGCAGCAACTTTATTACAAGCTTGAATCTCTTTAGACTTTCAGCTTTCTTTGCAGAATATACAATGTCAAAGCTTCAGTATATTAACAGGCCGACAGTTATTTATACAAATCTGTAATAAGCCTTTTTTGTCTTTAATCTCTGAGATTCTATTCTGTAATATTCTAACTGATAATGGCCGAGAATCTTTTTAAGATAAAAGATCTTTAGAAAATTCTAGATTTCAAGAAAATCAGTCAAATTCTGATTAAGATAGCGATAGAAATATTAAAAGCTATAGCAAAAAGATCGCTAAAATGACAAAGATAATTACTGATAATATAAAATATAGTAGCTATAATACTAAAAATAGCCTTAATTAAAAGATAGCTGTTTATAATAATATTTGCTACAGACTAGATATTTCAAATAAGGTTTATCAGAGATCTTTCTCTGCTATATTAAAAAGTATAGCTCTAAATTATTATTTTAATAATATTTTAAAATTAGCCTTTATTAATAAATGCTATATTGAGTTAAGATATATCTTTGAAAGCTCTGGTTTCCATCGTCGGAATCTCGACAAGTAGAATAAGATTATTTTTTATATAGTAGCTAACAAAGCTGACAATATATCGAAATCGATTTAGAAATATTTTAAAATTATAATTAATTAACTTCAAAAGCTCTAATATAGACTATTTCAAGATTTCAAAAGCAACAATTTTCTTTATATTAAGATTATATCAGTTTGTACAGAAATTTTCTTTTGCAAATATATCACTTTTGACCTTTCTGACAAACTAGAACCTTTAATCAACAAGCTTTACTTTTTTATTATAAATTATAAGAAAAAGCAAATTCTAGATAATAATAAATATAGATCTCAATCTTTACTTTGAGTTTATATAACAGAACAGTTTTTATATTAAACTATTTTTAAGAATTTTTGAGATCTAGAGCTGAATTATATCTATTATACAGATTGACAATATTATCAATAATATAGCCGATATAATAAATAAGAACTCTGTTAAGGCTCAAACTAAGACAAAACAGTTTGATTTGCCAATTGTAATTATAAAGTCTCAGATTGTTGTTTTATATATAAGAAAAAAGGCTGTTGGTTTATCAATGTAACGTTCTGGTTCTTAACTCGAATAGCTTTTAACTAAACGTCGGGTTAGTATAAGAATAAAAAGGCAAATATCACGTCGGTTAAATCAAATAGAATTGGTTCTGTTACTAAATAAACAATATAAATTAAATGCTATAAAGATTTGAGCATAAAGCTCCTATCTAATAAAACCTTTTTATTTATATAAAATTCTTTGTGCCAAGGCTAGATTCTGAGATTCTGAGATCTCTGAAGTTCAGAAATTCTGAAATTTATTATATAATTACCTATCTTTCAAAACCGGAATCAGGCTAACTATCTGACTGATTTCTCTATTGCAAATTGTAACAGCTAAATCTTTAGGCTTTTAAAACACTTGTTCTAAAACTGATTCTCTTCTAGAAGCTCTCTTTTAAAAGTGGCTCTCTTCTCGACACAACTTTTTCTCGGAACTATATACTTCTGAATTCAGATTATAATACTATTCTCTTTCTAAACTAGCATATTCTTATATTTAAATATATAAGTCTTAGATTTCAATTAACATTAATATTCTTTTTTTACTATAATTTCTTTCTTGAAATAAAAAGACAATCTGTCAGATAGTAATAAGTTTCTAACTATAAAGAAAAAATAGCAATATCTATAACTTGCTTTTGAAATCGAAAAGATAGATATTGAAATAAAACTGTATATATATTGTGCAGAAAAAGAGAGAAGATATATTTTCTTGTCGGAACAATCTGACAGATATTCGGAATATATGCGGATAAAAAAGTCTTCTTGCAATGTAAAGTTGCCTCGGAAGGCGACTTAGAACTCTGAAATCTCTAAAATGAATAACTGGGAGTCTCTGGACCGGCAGATCAAGAGACTGAATAACAAAGAAAAGATGGCCGCTCAGACAGCGGCCTCGGCGATGGCCAAACAATAAGAGACTATAGCGAAAATAATACATTTGCAAAAACAAAAGGCTTTTTTAAAAGATTATAGAAAAATAATAATGCTGAAAAGTCTGCAATATCTTAATAAGCTCGATATTCTGAAAAAGAAAAAAAGATTAAAACAAAAAAAAGCAGAATATAATAAGCTATATTCTGTTAATTTAACAGATTCCGATAAGAGGCTCGATCCCGGCGGCCCTTTCTCTGACCTTCCACTTTTATTACAACAGAAGTAGCAGACAATAATAGATTTTGCCAATAAAACTCTCTTAGTATCTCAAAACAGTTAAAATTCGATTTGGGTTTCCAGATATTCTCGGAGTCTGGATAATTCTTTCATTTGATTAAATACTTGACTTTGTTACTGATATATTTACAGTATAGAATTTTCTCAACTTTATATTCGGCATTTGGATTTACCGGTTGGATTTCTGTAATTGAAGCGGGCGAAGCTTCTGATAGTGCTTTTTTGAGAAAAGATATATGAAATATTAGAAAGATATTTATTGTCTTTGATAATACCAATTTATAATTTAAAAGTCTTTTGACTTATTTGATTTTGAATAGTCTCAGTTTCTTATAGTCGAGTTTATCGCTTGGTTTTTTAATATTGATATTTTTTCTGACCAAATAGACTTTATTCCTCTTTTTTAGTATAGGCTTCTGACTATATTTCTGATTATAATAATAAATATTTCTTTCTGCAACAAATTGCAGTTCTTCGGCGAGTTTTTTATATAGATCTTTTATCTTATCAATTATAATTCTGGCCAACTGATTGTCAATCTCAGACATTTCAGATTCTCGATATACAATAGGCTTATATTTGAAGTTTGCAAAGAATAATATAATAAATATTGTTTTTATTTCTGAGCTATTATAAGCAAACTGTGCTAGTAATAGTAGTTTTATCCAATTGTTCTATTAATAGTTAATATAACTATAAAGATATATTTCAACTATTTGATTTATTTTTTTATTTTTACTATTAGTTTGCAAATAAAATAATATAGATAGCTTCCTTTTGGTGTCTAATAAACTGATTACAGTAATCCAAAATTTTAATATAAAAAGCTTATTTTTATCTGACAATATTTCTTTCGGAAGTCTGTATTATAAAACTATTTTCTTAATAAAAGTATAAGCGAGCTGCTCAGCTGTATTTGATTTATAATATAATATCAAGATTATATATTTTGTCAGTCTTTTTATAATAATCAGAATAGAATTGTATTTTATTTTTATTATAAGATTTTTGGATTTTGGTAGCTTGGCTATAAAATTTCAAAATATTGATTTTTAAGATATATCAGATATTACTATTATATTTATATATCTATAGGATATATAGCAAAAAGCCTTATTTTATAGATATATATTATATTGGCTAATTATTTCTTTAACGATCTTTCTTAGCTGAAAACTTTAATAATTATAAATAATTCTCTGATAGATTTGTCAGATTTCTTAGTATTTATAGGCCGGCAGTTTATACTATTTTATAATATACTTTTTAAATATTTTCTCTAATATTTAAACTTTTCGATCTGTTTTTTAGCAATAGAGCTTATTATTTAGTATCAAAAATAGCTTTTTTTATACTATCTTGTTTTTTTCTTGAGCTTTGGTAAATCTATCAAACTAACTATTATCGATAATATTTATAACAGCTATTTCTCAAATATTTAATACCAGATTTCTATTTTTTAGAATATATAAAAGAGCGACTTTCTTATAAGTCTTATCGGCCTTATATTCAGATTTTCGGCTAAGAGCATCGGCTCTAGCATTATCGGTTCTTTTTATATATTTGATTATTAGTTTATAATTAGCAAGTTTTTCTGTCTATCGAGCCAACTTTCGGTTATTTAGAATTTTAATAATAATAAAGATACAAAGATTTATATAGTCGGTATAAATAATAACAGAATATTTTGCTTTTTATAAGTAAATTTTCTAATATTTCAAAGTTTTTATTATAATTAGTAGTTTTTTCTTATAAATATTATAATTTTGCTTAGCTGGTAATATTTTCTTTGGAAAAATAGGCAATAAAATACAATTTCCTATCAGACTCTTTTTATAGATAAATAGCGCTAATAGCAGTATTTGAGATATCAGTTTTTATAATATTTTCTTTATTTATATTGAATAAACAGAATATAGATTTTTAAATAAATCTTTTTTTGATTTCTATAAATGCTTTTTCTATTTATAGAATCCAGTTAAAGATAATATTTTTTTAAGTTAGATTGATTAAAAGTTTAATAAATACTGTATATCTTTTAATAAACTGTCTGCAGAAATTGGCAAATCCCAAAATAAATTGTATATTTTTGATATTTCTTGGCAAATCCCATTTTTATACTGCTTTGATTTTCTCGGGGTCGATTGCAATTTGCCCGGGTCGGATTATATAGCTCAGAAATATAGCTTATTTTACTTCAAAATGACATTTCGAAAATTTCAATCTCGAATCGACTTCGGCTAGTTTTTCTATAACTAGTTTGATATACTTTTTATAATTTTCTCTCTTTTTGGTATAGATAAGAATATTATTGAGATAGTATATAACAAATTTTCTCAAATATTCCCGAAGAATATTATCGTTCTGCTTTTGGCAGATGGCTGACATATTAGTTAACCCGAAAGGCATGATATAATATTTTTATAATTCTGATAATAGAATAAAGGCGGTTTTATATTTATATTCTGTTTTTATTTAAATAAGATTAAAAGCATTTTTCTAGTCTAATATAGTAAATTTGACTGTTTCTGCTAGTTTGTTTTGTAGATATTGAATATTAGATAACAGATATATATTTTGTATTATAGTATTATTTAGTCTATAATAATCTATACAAGATTTTTCTTTTGAATCTTCTTTTTTTTGTACAATTAGTATATTTGTAACTGCAAAAGATTTGGATTTCCGAATTTATTCTTTTTTGACAGTTTTCTGAATATATTCTTTTAACAGCTTTAGATTTTGATAGCTATATAGTCTCAGTTTTTCAGAAGATAGCTTTTTTTCTAATTTTAAATTAATTTTGTAATTTTACAGTTGATAATCAGACAATATTTATATATTTTGTAAATCTTCAAATAATTATTGATATTCTCTATATTATACAGATATAATATTATCGGCTGTATTTTTGCCGATCTGTAAAAAACCTTTTTTGTAAAAATGTTCTGACTTTTTTTGTAAAATAATACAAATCTCTTTAGAATTATATAATTATATTATAATCTTTTTATAATCGCATTTACTAAACCGGAAAATATCGTTTTTCCAATTTATCTCTGAATTATATTTCCTGATTTAAAAGAATTCTAGTATAACTTTATAACTGTTCAAAGTTATTATATTTAATATAATTATTTCTATATACTTATCGGGCATAATTATTTTTATAAAAGCAGTTTCTTTTCTGATCTATCTATTGCATTCTTCCGGGCTTTTATTTATTATAGTTACTTTGTATAAGTGGCATTTATAATTCAAAGAAATCCGGTTGTTTCGGGCGAACCGAAAATCGATCAGATTTGCTTGCAATTCTAAATCGACTATAATTTTGAATTCAAAATTAGCAATTTTCACAAAAATTATAAAATAGCCTTCTGTTTCTACAGTATAAAGTTCTGTAAAATTCTTATTTTTTTAATAAATATCATTTTTTTTTTTAAGCTAAAATCCAGTTCTGTTTTTGCCCGATCGGTAATAAGAGTATTGATTATACTAATATATTGTTTAAAACAATTGTGAATATCTGAAATATTAAATATATAATATCAAAATTCTTGGTATTTTGGCAAAATCCGCAAGATTGTTCCAGTTCTTAATTTTCTTCTGCTTAATATCTTTCAAATAGTTGCTATTTATTTCTTTTATATAATACTGCAGGCATATTTCAGCTATATATTTCTGGAATTTCTGCTTTTCAAAAAGAATCAGACTGCTAATTTGACTAAAAATATAACTAATATCAAAACCGGCAGTTTTGATAAATATCTTTATATTATTATTGATTTCTGTCCACTCATCTAGTAGCTTGTTGTCTTTTAAAGCTGGTTCTCCTAATCCTACTCGGCTAGAATAATATTTACCGAATGGTTTTTTTGTATATTTCTTATAAGCTTTCAAAAGATTTTCTTTTACTACAAGATATTTCTCGTCTAAGCTGAAATCTGGCACATCGCTATACTTTCCGATACTGTTATAAGTAATTTGAAAATTTATAATTTAAATATATATTTTTTTCTTTTTTAGTTATTCTGGCTGAAAAGCTCTAAATAGATCGCAGATCTCTTTTGCTCATCTATTCCTAAGCTTTATTATAACCTGATTGCAGAATTTCTTTTTGAGACTGTTCTTCAGAAGAAGCTTCTCAGATTTCTTGCAGTTAAGTATATAAATCTATTATATATTAACTGCATTTATTTGTCAGTTGCTTTTAAAAAGTTTATTCTGGCAATAAAACAAAACTATATAACCTGACAGATTATATTTATAACAGAGTCTCTTCTTTTTATATTTTCAAACTTTATTCTGAAACAGCTTCTTATAATAATACAGCTTTTTTAGACTCTTATTATATCGGTTGACTGTATCAAGCTTTATTAGTAAATTTCATTGTCTTTAGAATTTCCTTTTCTTATTATATTCTTTATAATAATATCTATATTTTTCAAGGTTTTGCTTAAAGATTCTGTTATCGATTTTGACAGCTGTTTCGATTATAGTATCAAGTTCTTCAGAGCGATCTTATCTTGCAATTTTGTCTTTGATATACTTTTTGAGGCTTTTATAAAACTGAGCTGCAAAAGCTTTGTTATTCTAGTCGGTTTGTTCAGAATATTACTAAAAGTCTGCTGTATATATAACAGCAGATTCAGTTTGCTTAAGATTCTAAATAATTCGTTCGGCAGTTCGGCCTAAGTCAATATCTCTAAAGACTTTGATAATTTCCTTTTTAAAATTTGCAAAGATTTTGAAGATCTTCCGGGTTATTGGCTTCTGAGTTTTAAAATCAACAGCATTTTCGAGATAGTTGTTAAAATACAGCTTGACTCAATTAAAAGCTGCTCCGGACAATAAGAATATTGCCCAAAGTACTTTATAGTCTTTGCCGGAGAAATATCCTATATTAAATCCGATATACAACTCGACTTGAACTATAAAAAACCTGAGCTTAATACAGGTATTATTAAATCCTGTTGAAAGTAAGACCTTCGGATAGCTCGCTACAGCTTTTAGAGCAGAGACTGAAAAGGTTAGAGTGCCGACTATACTGAGTGGAGATATAGTAGCAATACTGTATTTCAAAGCTAGATATTCAAAATATAATATTCTGGTTTTTAATTTAAATAGCTTTTAATTAAACATCGGGTTAATATAAAAATAAAAAGGCAAATATTATATCAGTTAAATCAAATAGAATTGGTTTTATTACTAAATAAATAATATAAATTGAATATTATAAAGATTTAAATATAAAGCTTTTATCTAATAAAATCTTTCTATTTATATAAAACTCTTTATATCAAGGCTAGATTCTGAGATTCTGAGATCTCTGAAGTCCAGAGATTCTGGGGTCTATTATATAACTATCTATCTTCCAAAACCGAGGTCAGGCTAACTGTCTGACTGATTTCTCTATTGCAAGTTATAACAGCTAGGTTTTTAGGCTTTTAGAACACTTGTTCTAGAACTGATTCTCTTCTAGAAGCTCTCTTCTAGGAGTGGCTCTCTTCTTGACACAACTTCTTCTCGGAACCACATGCTTCTGAATCCAGATTGTGACAATCAATCACTTTAAACTGAAAATCGAAACTTCAAAAAACGGCTTTAGAAACAAGTATATAGGCCGATACAATATAAAAGATCAATAATTCGAAGAATGACTAAATTAGTATATTGCTATCTATAAAGACAATAAAACTGATAACAGCAAATATAAAGAACTTGATAAGATTTTCAGAGATTTGACTCTTGATATAAACTTAACTGATCTACTTTATAATTTCAATTTGAATATATATTTTATAAGCAGTATTTCAGAAAAAGAAGCAAGCTTAATTATCAAGAATTTGGCTGACCAATCTTTAATTTATATATTTACTAATATTATACTAGTTAATTTAGTTGACCAGCCTGCAGAAATCTTTAATACTAATATTATATTACAATATTCTTTAAATCGATTTTAAAGAATTATAATTGATATAAATGCTGCAAAACGATTGACAGCTGGCTATAGTCAGTTTTAAGCTTTGCAATATAATATAAATATTTAAATCGATCAATCAATCAAAGGCAAGGTTAATATTCAATTTGATATTGGTACAATTTTTTTAATTGGCTTAATAGTGATCAATATTTTAATTGGCCAAATAGAATTTTATATAGTCAATATAAATATTCTTTTCTTATTTAGTTTTGCTGATCTTGACAGTCTGAAGATTTACTTCAATAATTTCAAAAATATATTAGTTATATAGAATAGTAATATATCAGTTATATATCAATTCGGCCATCTTTTTCTGTTTTGGAATATTATATTTCAAAGCTTTCTTTTTGAATCTTTTGATTCTAACTTCTATTTTCTGACTGATATCAAGCTTCGATAATTCTATTGTCAATTTGGCCACTCTTCAATTAGTAAGCTGCAGGCTGTATTATAATAAGCTGAATATAAAGTTGACAAGAAGGCTCTTGATCAGCTGATATACTTTTGCAAATACTGTTAGAAATATAGCAAGTTGCCAGATAGATTTAAATTTATACTTTAAAATAATATAGAATTTAACTATTATATTATTATTAATATTATATATATTAACAGCCAATCTTTTTTTTATATTATTGACTAAGCTATCCGATTTCAGGCTGGACAATAGCTTCAAAATATTAGTACCAAATATATTTAAAATATTCTGTAAATATACTAGATCGATTTGTATCTAGGCTTTTCAGACCTAGTTATAACCGATGCAGATAAAAACTTTGTAAGTTGTAAATTTAAGCAATATACTGATATTATAAGAATTAAGATCAAAACTATATCATTTGAGGCTTATAATTCAATCGGATTAGTAAAGCGATATTACAGCTTTTTCTGTCAAGCCTATCAGATTATATCAACAGAGCTTTAAGACCTTGACAGGAATGCAGCTTTTCAAATAGCATTTAAAGCTATCAATAATATAGTAAATTCTGACAGTCTAATATCAATCCTTTTTGTATTTGGAGCTTTCTTTTATATAACAGAATCTGACTTTTTATTATCAATTATAGCTTAATATACAGCTGCACTATATAAAGCTATAGAGAAAGTTAAAAAGCTTCAAGCTGACTATTAAGTTTCTGATACTCTCAGTATATATAATAGCTCTAAAATTGATACAGTCTATAATTTACCTCTCAATTCTTCTGTACTAATATAGAAAAAAGGCAATACTAGCTAACCAGATTCTTAAACTGGCTCTTACAAGCTAATTTTTATAGAGGGAAAATTATATATTGTTAATCTGCTTTATGGTCCGATTATCTTCCGATCGACTATTGTTAAACTGTATTATAAAAAAGAGCCGGATTCCGATAAGAACTATAATAATATAATTGTTGTTGAGATTTCTATAGTCAAATCTCAATTTTTACAATTGAATCAACCTATAATCCGACCTGTAAAGCAAGCTCAATCTATCATTCAACCTGCCAAACGCCCTTGCAGAAGACTCTGTAAAAACTCTCTTTTAAATCTCACTGTTTATCTTCAAGATAATAAGCCTGCTTTATATACAGCCTTATATCAATCTGAGATTAATAGACTGCTTAAGAAAAATATATTTAAGATTGTTGATTTAATTAAACTATCTGACAATATTTGAATTTTTAAATTTAGATTTGTTAATAAAGTTAAAAACAAAAGCATCAATAAAGCCTTCGAGAAATCCTGTTTGGTTATATAAGCTTACAATAATCAAAAAAAGAATATTATATTAATTTAATCGCTAATAATTCAGAAAGTCAGCTAATATCTAATTCTCTATATTGCTGTTATATTTGCAGATAATAAGAAATATCTGTTTTTATATAATATCTTTCAAGCTTATATTTAATCGATTATAAAGCTGAATTGTAATTTCTTTATTTCAGCTTTTATCAAGCTTATAATGAAATTGGGCATTATTAAAAGCTTTATTTTCAAGATAGTCAAATCTTTATATAGTATATCTGAAACAGGCAATTATTGATTTAAGACCTATTATATATATTATCTCAACAAGCTTGGCATAAGCCAATCTATCTACAATTTTTATTTGCTTTATAAAAACAAGCTTTTTAAAATAGTCGGCCTTTAAACTGACAATATCTTATTTATTGAAGATACTGAATTTGCTGATAAGAAGCAAAACAATCTTAAAAAGGCCCAGTTTCTAGCCAAAAATCGAGATCAATTGACCTCTGATAAATCTATCAAGTTTAATAAAGGTCTAATTTATACTGATGCAGACAATATCACTCTTACTCAAGAATATCAGTGCAAAAACCTCAAGCCTGTCAAAGCAAATCCAATTACAATAATAAGCTCTAAAGGTATAGTCCGAAACGGCCTTAGTATATATAATCAATATATTGCTCAATAAGTATATAAAGCTTATATTGTGTCTGTCTGTCAACCTCAAGCTTTCTTCGATCTATTATATACTGTCTAGACAATTAACTTTAATAACAATAATATTAAGATTCTCAATAAACAATTATAATAGCAAAAGAAAAATCTGAATTGCAGATTATAATTTATTAAGCTAGATTGCAAAAGCTTAAAGCTTATTATATTTATAGATTTCTTATTTGCAAATAACAGAGATCTCTTATCCCAGATTGGCTATATAATAATATTAGCTGACAGCAAGAATCGAGCAAATATTATCTATTGATTCTTTGTAAAATGCAAGTATATTATATAAAATATATTAGCTTTCGAGTTGTATAGAATAACTAACAGATTTAATATCGAAGCTTTATTAAAAGCTATAATTGACAAGATTCTGCAGATTGATATTCTTTTAATTCTTTATATCGACTCAAAATCGCTCTATAAGTATTTAGTCAAGTTAGATATAATACAAAAGAAAAGATTGATAATTGATATATTTTGCCTTTGTCAATTATATAAGCATTATAAAATTACAGAGATTAAATAGATCGATAGCAACAGCAATCCAGCCGATACTATAATTAAAAGCAAGGCTTTTATAGCTTTTAGTAAGCTTATCAATTTAAATATAATCGAATTGAAATCTGTTAGTTGAGTAAAATATAAAATGTCAATTACAGATAGTAATAAAATTTGAAAATTAGAGATATAAAATATATAGAAGATTGTATTTCTATATACTATCGGGAGAATGGTTAATCCGGAGCTAAACCGGATTGAGATTTCACTTTAGGGCAATAAGCTTATTGACTCTCTGTAAATTAAAGCGTTTTTCGGCCACTTCTTAGAGTAGTTTCAGTATTGATATATTCTCACTATGTGTATTTACTTCCGGTTATATAATATAGTTACATAACCACTGTGGATCTCTAGTTGAGGATATTATCAATACTTCTACATAGTTAGGAATACAATATCGATTACTCTACAATACAACTGGCATATATGTAATTACACGTAGTGGTGCTACGTATTGAGAGTCAATCCACAGTATTCATAGAGTAAGTAATCGGTGTTGATTATTGACTACATACATGTGTGTATTGACGATATTCCCAACCAGGGATCCACAGTGGTCATGTAGCATGGTCACATGACCAGAAGTAAATACGATTTATAACAATAAATAACATCATTTACTAGTAGTCAAAAAATTTCAAACCTAGGTTTCTGATCTAAGTTTCATAAAACATGCGCTATCAATGTGCTAATATCATTATACTACTAAGTGCTTACTTATTTTAACTAAGTAATTACTATTACTATTATCTTATCCATAATAAATCTTATGTAAATTAAGCTTGGTTACTAGTATCTCCTATAATCAAACTACTAGTAGTAGTATCCATACCTGGAAATCTTGGTTTAGCTAAAACTCTTTGCTACTTGTTGATTTTAATAAAGTTAGGGGTTTCAAAGTTGATCTTGAAAAGGACGTTGAAAGTCTACAATCGTTTCGTTAGGTACTTATTACTTTTAAAGATCGTTTTCTCTCTTCCTTATGAAAACCGAGTTAAGCATACGTAACTCACTTTCTTTTGTACTTAGGCACCAACCACTAAGGCTTGATACCGTGTCAACATAGTATCAGTACTTACTCAACACCAGTTCATAGTATTAAGGAAGTGTCAATATTATGTACTTAATACCAACTTGAAACTTTGAATTAGTTTTGTGTCATTCCATAAGTTAAAACTAGTATTAAGCTAGTACTAAGCTAGGGGGTACAAGACACACTTTAAATTTTTATTCTTTTTATAATTCATGTTAGGCTAAGCTAGCTATAAGTCAAATTTTAAAAAAATACAGTAGACCCTTTTTTTCTGGGGTTTTATTATAAGAAGTCTGCGATTATATAATCGCGAGTAAAAGTGGACATAGATTTGGCAAATTCGCGTAAGCTTTAGCGCTCTAAATATCTCTACTAAAAATCAAGCTAGCTGTTATATATACATGAATCTAATACTAGTGAGCTTTAGCCTAGTACCTATTAGACGCTTGAAGGATTTCTTTTATTTTTTTAGGATCACTTAAATGTTAAGCTAGTATTAAGCTAGTTTTAAGCTAGTTTTAGCACTATAAACCATGTCAGGCTTTTGCGACGTTGAGTCAATTTATGTTGAGAAATACTATACTATAGATAGTATAAGGGAATGCAGTTCACTACCATAAAGTACTGAATCAAGAAGTAAGTGCTGAAGTTAGTATTGATCTACGTGATCTATAAGATCTAGGTGGATCACCTGAATAACGAAGGTCAAGAGACTACTTGGCACTTTCTATTGAAGCATGTATATAAGGAGAGACTTCTCCCTACTTAGATCTGTAGTCATACTGAACCAGTAATTCTAGCAGTAAGAGGGTGTGAGAATTTGACTTTACTTTCTAACTAAAGAAGGGGGAATTCTCCTTACAACTAAATGAATATAGGCGTCTAAGTGTCGGACTTGAGGCCAGTACTATAGTACCTAGGCATTATGGCCCAAGTCAGACATAACCGGCCAAGGGTTTTGGCGAACTAGCGAATACGATACGTACGAGACCGAAGGGGATCTGCCTATGGAACGGGACTCCGGGTCCCATGTTTTTACTAAGCTTACTACTATTAGGGTTGTAAAACTAACAATCAACACTCAGAATGTCATCGCTGCTACTGGATGGGATCTGACGATTACTTAATAATGTTGCTTCCGTCAACGAAGTACAGGGCAAGTTTAAAGAAGATACATTTTGCAGGGAGCGACGAGTAATCTTTGCATTGTAGACCGTCGTCAAATAGACTTTTCCCCATATTATCTTTGATTTTACTAATGATGAAAAAGTATCAAAACTTGAACAAGAAAGAGTACATGAAAGAATAAAATATGTTTTAAGATAAAGTATATATTAATTTTCCAGGCCGACGGCGCGTCCAGCAATGTCTATCGTGCGAGGCACTTGGATGGCCATACGGAAGAGGTAGCCATCAAAGTTGTGCGCAGGTTGGGAGTGAAGTCGAGCCAAGTAAGCCTGAAGCCTCCGATGCCACATCTAACACGTATGTCACTTATAGCTAATCGCGGGGATTTAAACTTTTTACGGGTTCTTATCAAGAAAACATCTTTTGCATTAGTTACAAAACAGCGGATTGCCGCTTCGGTCACTTGGTGATAAAGCGAGTCTACCCAAAAAATGCACCCCTCGTCGTTTATTCCCGCCTAGCGGCGTTCAGCAATGTTGACATTAAAAATCGCCTTAAGCACTTGAAGTAGCACATGAAACGCTATGGATGAAAACCCGTAGCACATATTTGCCAAGAGCATAAACAAGGGTTTCTGGGGAGAATGAGCTTTCAGGACCCACCACTTGTGGCTGTCAACTACTTTAACGAGACAGGCAATCAGAGATTAATAGCTGAAGCAAAGAACAAGCGTGTTGAATTAGAAATATGCCCTGAAAAGAGGTTCTAAAATTCCAAAATCGATTTCCATGGTACCAATATAGATCTTGCTACTCCCGATCGCCTATAATAGGTCTGTCCACAAGGCATTATAATAAGTTGCAAAATTATGTAAAACCTCAGAGCTAGAGTCTAATGTGAGATTGTAAATATTCCTTGAGGAGGTACTAATTTGCTTTTATAGTCAACTTGAAACTCACTCCGAAAAGTTGACCCACCAATCAATCGAGTTGGCAAGTCACATTTGCAGGGTTTATTTGACTTTAGTTACCATGTTGACTTAATATCTAACAGTATAGTAGTGATAAATTACTTTTAAATATTAATTTAACTAAGTAGTATAGTACAATACGACTCCTTGTTCAAATAGTAATAAGTAGCAGTAATTTAAGTACTAGTCGAATACATCTTCTTGTTTATGAAACCTCTACTACTTACTAAGTATCATAATCCTATACATCACTAAAGTAACCATGATTGTTAGTATTTATATTAAATCAGAACTTGAAAGAAAGATGTATGTTTTGGCGCTGATGGTAAGGCATGTTAAGCTAGTGTTGGCATAAACTCAATACAAACTTGACACCAACTTAATACTAATTTAACACCAACTTAAAACTAACTTAACATCAAGAGTCATTATTGAGTAGATGAATCAATAACTCGATAGTACTATTACTTTTAGTACTAATAGTATTCATCCAAGTACCGTGAAGGCAATTTTAGTATGATAAGTACTAGTAATACTAAAGTAGTATCTAGAGAGAAATATATATGACTTAGGATACTAAGGAGCAAAGTTATTGTTTAGTTTTTCGATTCTTGTTAATTTGGTGACATATATGAAGTACGTGTTTTCTATTAGTTCTATAAATTAATTAGTAATAGTAATAGCAATAAATATGCTTATTTATTAATTAAGACTGGGGAAAGCTTCGTCTTAGACATCTATTGTACATGACTAGTACTTAAATACTGTGCTTCCTAATCTCACACTGTCTTCTCTTATGGTACTTTTGAGATCTCATTGATGAGTAAGTAAGTACCTAGTAGACTCTCATTTAGCCACTTGTATTTGCTTAGTTATAAAAAGGCTACTTTTCGTCCAGGTGTGAAATTTTAGTTAGTACCAACAAGTATACACAGCTTATCATCTAGTCTATACAGCTTGATCCTTAAATTAGCACTAGGGTTGATTCTATACAGGAGCAAACCACCTTCATTTATACTAACTGGTACTTATTCTGTTTAGTATACTATTATGGTATTTAGCCTTGGAAAGAAGTAAGGTATTTATTTCAAGAAATTGAGCACTGAATTCGAAGTTAAATGAGAGATAAAGTAATATAGCAACTACTTACTAGTATTTAGATGTAACTAGAATTTTAATTAAAAGTACTATACTTTATTGTTGTGACATAGAATTGGACTCTGGATGCCTTAGGCACTGACAGAGTCTCCTTTTCCTTTGCCGAGGGTCACGTGGTTTGACACATGACCTGGAACTAGTGCCCTTGGCAGTCTCTCTACTGTATTTAAATAACTTCATTTTCTTCTAGATAAACTAAGCGTCTTTACACCTTGATCTCGTGTACTGACTTCGCTCACCTTTGTTGACTAGCTCCTGATTCACTACATGCCACAATTGTAGTACTACTAGGTACTTAGCTTTGCTGAAAGTTAGGCGATATTCACGTGATATGTAAGGTCTAGGTGGGTCATCTGACTAATGAAGGTCAAGGAACTACTTGGCACTCTCTAATGAAGCATGTATATAAGGAGAGACTTCTTCCTAAGTACTTAGATGACCAATCCAGCAGTTTTAACTTTAAGTTAAAGTAAGTCAACTCGCAACTTAAGTTACTCAGTACTAGCTAAAGCACTTCAAGGTCAACCTACTATATATATATGGCTATTATTATATTATAGTAATGTTATTAGTACTTGGCTTATACCATCAGAGTCTTGTTCTCAAATCGACTTTTAAACTGGGAGCATAACCACGGTAAACAAGAAGGCAGCCAGTGAGTGCTAGGATTACTTATTGATTCTGTAGCATTTAGTGAATTGGGAGCTAGTCGATAGGGTTGAGCGAAGTCAGCACATGAGATCAATGTGTAAAGACGCTTGGCTTAAGTTATAATCAAATTTCATGCAACTCAGACGTGAGAACTTTATATAAATTCAAGCTAAGTTAGCTATAAGTCAAAATAAAATTAAAAATTAAAAAAGGTTCATAGTCACAAGTGACAAGTTTTTTTTGGCGTTTTTAAATAAAAACAAATGTGATTATGTAATCACGTATAAAAATGTGCCATCTCTTGGCAGATTCGCATAAGCTCTAGTGCTTTGAGAATCTACGCTAAAAATTCAAAAATTGCTTCAAAGTAAAATTTAAGCTAATATATAAGTATACCCAGTAATAGCATAATACCTATTAAGGACTTAAGTACTTTTTAGGTTTATTTTAAGTCATTTTGAATTGTTAAGCTAGTGTTAGCAATGTGAACCAAGTCAGCTTTTTGCTACGTTGAGTCGATTCATGAAGTCAACACTGACCTAACACTGACTTAACACCGACTCGGTGTCAAGTTGGTATTGAGTTTATGCCAACACTGGCTCATTACACATTCCATCACCGCCTAAGTAATCCAGAATCACGTAATATCGTAATAGTCCTTTGACCTTCGTTGGTCAGATGATCCACCCAGATCCCATAGATCCCATGGATCTGGATCTGGCCTAACTTCAGCAGTACTTCTAGTAACTAGTATTAAACTGGCTTGTAAATACTAGTATAAAGAAGTATTATGAATGTAATACTATACGACTAAAGTAAGTACTAGTATTAGTAGACTAGCTTGATATTAGCAGTAAGTAATACGTACTAGTAGTTAACAGTATTTATTAGGCGCTTTCTATGTGAATAAGTGCTAGCACAGATTAAATTACAAAAGTTTATAGATTTTTTGCATTGCCAATAATTTAAGAGTTGCTAGAACCTGAGCAGGAAATATAGCAAGACTACAAACCCAATTCTTTCAAGCCTAAAACTATTTTAAAACAAGCTAAAATTTGAAGGCTTCTAAGAAATTTCCTCTCTTTGCATTTTTTTAAAACATCTGATTTAAGAATTTCAAACCCATATTTATGAATCTGAAGGCTGAATCTATAAACTCAACACCGCTTAAAACCTGGGTCAAACCGTATTACCATGGTGTGGCCACGGTGTTGACTCGGTGTTTGCTTTTAGGGGTTGTGTACTTAAATACTATAGTTACTAGTACAGTTATTATTTGACCTAGTACTATATACTATACTATACTAGCAAAGCTTAGAGGCTTGAATTCGAATGTTCTAGTATATGAGTATAGTACGTACGGTTCAGGTCATGGAAGGGATAAATATAGACTGGAAGTACCACAATCGAAAATAACATTAGTAGCTTAGGATTTAGTGCTGCTGGTCCTAGGTACAGTAATTGTATCCCCTCAGAACTTATTCCGAAGTACTAGCTAGGTACTACTAAGTATGTTTTGCCTCCATTTTATGTAGGTAGAGTGGCATACTACTACTTTCCGTGTACTAGCACGACCATGAAAAGTTCCCAATCAAGTCGCTCCAATTACATCTAGCAGAAAAATACTAGACACATGACCCTACTCTCGATTATGAATTGGGTAATTTCCCTATGATCTAGGAACGATATGTTTAAGAATGGAAATCACAGCATTGCAAATAGCTCGCCGAGGCCTGCCTAATGAGTATTATCTGCTTAAGGTTTGATTGCGTTTTCAGCTTGGTTGTGATACTTATTCAACGGCTGAAGTAGCTCCGGATCCTGTTAGTGGGGAGATTTCTATAGATTTGGTTTCAACTGGGTAATTGTTGATCTCTTCTATGTATAGAATATTGTTTCATATCATGCGCAATTAACTGCGTTGACCTTCATACTTGAGGTCAAATCGTGTAACCACACATCTGTTGGATAAGTATGTAGTTTCATTTGTCTCTTCAACCAAAGCATCTATGGTGTGACATAGAATTGGACTCTGGATGCCTTAGGCACTGACAGAGTCTCCTTTTTCTTGCCGAGGGTCACGTGGTTTGGCACATGACCTGGAACTAGAGCCCTTGGCAGGCCTCTCTACTGTATTTAG
>Ga0247810_10000996_pt1 | contig 20264 bp, 8 predicted proteins | sample UWRJL119311C1_FD_179918 | JGI IMG/M metagenome (GOLD analysis project Ga0247810, IMG submission 179918) | Plant litter microbial communities from Arlington Agricultural Research Station in Wisconsin, United States - UWRJ-L119-311C-1 | ecosystem: Environmental > Terrestrial > Plant litter >... | reverse complement strand
GTGGTTGTAAAGGCAGGGTATCAGGTGCTGCTGTATGATGAAAAACAAAAGAATTTAAAACCTTAAAAGAGAGAAAATATGAAAATAGCGAATTATTTGTTTTTAATCAGCTTGCTGCTGGTTTGTGTTTCAGTTAATCCACAGTCAAATGCAAAGGAAACTGTCTTTTACCAAGACCAGTATAAAAATCTACAAGTAGGTTTTTCTAAAACCACAAGCATTGTTTTTCCTTATACAATCAAGAGCATAGATATAGGAAGCGCAGAAGTGCTTGTACAGAAAGCAAAAGGAGTTGAGAATATACTACTTGTAAAAGCTGCTAAACAGCATTTTTTTCAGACCAATCTGACAGTTGTAACTTCTGACGGGAAATTGTATGTTTTTGTACTGAATTATGATGAAATGTGTCCTGACTTAAATTTTAAGGCTGAAAATGCAGTGGCTGCAAGCAGGGACGTGCTGTTTTCTTTAGAAAACGAAAATCAGAAAAGAATTGAACAGTGTGCTTTGGCTGCATATTCCAAAAAGAAAAAAATCAGTGGTCTAAAAAAATCAAAGTATCAGATCAGACTGGAGGTGAACGGCATCTTTATCCAGCAGGATGTTTTGTATCTGCGTGTTGTTTTTGAAAACAAATCAAAGATTAACTACGATATTGATCAGTTTCGTTTTTTTATCAGGGATAAGAGAAAATCAAAACGAACTGCCTCACAGGAAATTGAATTGGAGCCTTTGTATGCAACTTCATCGTCTTCTGTAATTCCTTATAAATCTGAAATAATAAAAGTTTATGCTCTGGAGAAATTTACCATCCCGGAGAATAAGTATCTGACGCTTCAGATGATTGAAAAAAACGGCGGAAGACATTTGGAAGTGGATATTAATAATAATCTGACTGATAAAGTAATTCCGATTACAGAATTCATTATTGACACTTTTTAAGTTTTAAAATAATTCTATGATAATCAATCTTGCTGACACTGAAATGATGCTGTCGTTTGCTGAGGAAATGGCTTATAACGGCCATCGATTTGCTGCCTTTAATACAGATGAGGTGACTGATACCGACACAATTGAGTTTTTTAGAAATCCCTTGGATGCGAAGGAGTACTGTCTGGTTATGACCAATGATGCGAATTATTTTCAGAGCCTGCCGATTGAATCAGTTATCGACGACTTGCGAGCAGTTTTGAATAGCGGGGCAGTTACTTCCGAAAATGAAGCAATAGAACTTACTGGATTTGCCAAAAGGGAAATAGATAGGAGAGAAATTTTAGAAAATAATTTAAATGAAAACGCAATGAATGAGAAAAATTTAGAATACCTGAAAGACCAGTTAAAATATACTGGATTTGGAGAAACGTTCGATGCTGAACTGCGAGAGAACATAATGAAGGGAGATAAGGATTTTAAAATTATGCACACCGGCATTATGAACAATGGTCTGCCAAATAAGGATACCTTAACTGTAGAATTAAATTTCAAAAGGTCTGAGCAGACAGATATGTACTTTTTTAATTCCTATCATGTCAATCTTCAGAAAGAAGAAAACAAACCTGGTCTGGAACAGACCTTCTACATCAACAAAGACAGCGCCAGCATTACAATGAAAGAGGCTTATAATTTGATGGAAGGCAGATCTGTCAATAAAGATCTTAAAAACAAAGAAGGGGAGAGCTATAATTGCTGGCTGAAAATCGACTTTAAACAATCTGACAATGGTAATTTTAAGCTGAACCAATACCATCAGAATTATGGGTATGATTTGGAAGCAAGTCTGGCAAAACATTCAATCAAAGAGCTCAATACTCCGCAGTATAAAGAAGACCTTTTGAATTCCCTTAAAAAAGGAAATCTTCAGTCAGCGACTTTCGTTGTCGGCGGTACTGAAAGTAAAATGTTTGTGGAGGCAAATCCCCAGTTCAAGACTGTTAATGTTTACGATGAAAATTTACAAAGAATTAATCATCGAGAGAGCAAGGAAGAAAAAAAGGCTGAATCTCAAAAAGAATCAGTATCTAAAGATCAAAAAAAAAATCTAGATTCGGATGAAGGTGATTCAGGAATGAAAGATAATAAAGTAAAAAAAAGAAAAACTCCTTCACTTTAACAGCTATGGAAAAATTAAAGCCTTTATCGGATTTTTTCACCGCAATAGAGAATGATTACCGGATTAGTCCGATGCATATTGCCATTTATGCAGCTCTATTGCAATTTAGATCCGTTAAGGGCTTTAGTAATCCAATTTTTGTATTCAGCTCGGAGATTATTGTTATTGCTAAAGTTTCCTCAGCAAATACGTATCATAAATGTGTCCAGGAACTTCATCAGTATGGATACATAAAGTATAGACCATCTTTTAAAAAAAATCGTGGCAGTGAAGTATATTTTTTGTTTTCCGCTGATGCGGACAACTAAAGGTTTTGCAATTAATAATTTTTATATAATTATAGCATGAATGAATTTGTGACCAAGGAAGACTTAAGACAGTTTGGTCTTCTATTACTAGATAAGATACAAACTATATTTAAAGAAAGGAATTCTCAACAAATAGAATCTTCAGATCCAGAGTGGATCAAAAGTAAAGCTGTCAGAAAGCTGCTGGATATTTCTGCAGCATCGGTGCAGAGTCTTAGAGTGACCCAGAAGGTCCGTTGTAAAAAAGTTATGGGTTCTTATTATTACAATAAAGCGGATCTTCTGAAACTTTTTAATCATGAATAAGGTCAATAAAATAAGAGAGGATCACATAATGAAACTGTTTTTTCTTTACATGGATGATCCAAGACTTAATGTTTGGCATATGGCTATTCTAACTGCAATTTTAGGTTTGGGATTCAGGCAAGGGGAATGGCAGAGGATCAAAGTAAGTCGAAGTAAAATCATGTCATTATCACACATAAATACATTGCCGACATACCATAAATATTTTAAGCAGCTTCAAGAATTGGGATATATTAAGTACAGCCCCTCCTATCATCCAGGTTATAGAAGTGAAGTTGAATTATATGAAAAGAGGTTATCTCATTTTTGAGATAATCTCTTTTTGTTTTATAAGGGTATTTGCAATTAACAGAGTTGCAGATATTAATGACATTTCATGTTGGTGGTTTTTAGTTTCACTAGATAATTATCATTAATTGTTGACTAATCGTTAGGAGCAAAGATGAGTTCACTGTAGTGCTAAAAATTGAAAAAAAATATAGAATTCTGGCAGCTTTCCCTTAATGAAATAATTTTTTAAAAAATGACAAACTTGTAATATATATATTGATTTTTTTTCGGAGAATTATCTCTAATTACGATGAAATAAGTAAATTTGTGACTGAATTACAATATTCTCTAGAATCAATAAAATAAGTTGTTTTTAAAACATCTAAAATAAATGTGGCAAGATCGTGGCAAACGGTTTTTGAAATTACTGAAAGTATAGTATTGATGGGGTTTGAGAACCTAAGGTTCGAATCCTTCTGCGTTCACGTAGAAAGCCACTCATCAATTTGAGTGGCTTTTTTTGTTTATTTTAAGTGTTTTCAAAATCGATCAAAAAAATGTGGCAAAACCGTGGCAAAACGGTTTTTGAAATTAATGAAAGATAGAATTGATGCGGGTTTGCAGCCATAGTTGCAATCCTTCTGGGATCACAAAGTGGCTGATAAGCCCAAAAACAAAAGTGCACATGCAAGTCGTAAGGCTAAGTATAGTGCGCTTTTTCGTTTTTAACTAATTTTATCAGACCAAATGGAAACCATTTTTAGAAGTATTTTTGACACGCTAGTGGACACGCAAAAAAACTACGTGTCAATGAAAGAAAGTTTTTTATTAAGAGAATATGGATCAGGTGCAAAAGTTGGGGATTATGCAAAAAGATTAGATAACCTGCATAAGAGAACTCTACATTCCTTACACCTCTAAATTGAGATCTAAATGCTTTTATTTTTGCATTGAAAGATTCCGCTGAAGCATTTGTGCTTCTATTGTCAAAATAGTTTAAGATTGACTGGTAATTAAAAGTTATAGTATTGAGTAAAATATTAAAGTTTTTAAAACCTGATTCTCTACATATCAGGATATAATTCAAATATCATTTATACTCCTCTAAATTTAAATCTAAAAGCTTTTATTTTGAATTAAAAGATTCTGCTGATATTAGTTCCTTTATTACCTCTTTTTATAAAATGTTGCACATAGTTTACAAATGAAATCATAATTCAAAAAACATTCTAAGCTAAAAAATTATTCCAAATTAGCATACCTAGATTCCGGTATTTTATTAGTTTATAGTTCTCATATTCAATAATATACTGTTGAGTTGAAAAGATTAACATTTAAAACACAATATTTTTCTTACTTTTGTGCTGGATTTCAAATTTGATTAGGTATAATTAACTGATTATTAAATTATTAGACATGAATAGAAAACTACTTATAGGATTGCTATGTGTTTTTAGCAGTCTTACACTATTAGCCAAAGCAAACAATTTAAATATTCCTATACCAGATTCTGAATATCAGGCATTGGTTGATTTGTATAAAGCCACAGGAGAATCTAACTGGAGTAATAAGTGGAATACCAAAGAGAATAATCTTCATGAGGTAGCATGGTATGGTATAACACTGGAAAACGGTCACATTACAGGTATTAATCTCAATAATACAAGTGGAATTTCTGGTACAATTCCTGCTTCTTTTGGAAATTTGAAATATCTTAAAACGCTTTCATTGTATGGCGGAAGTTATGCAAAAGATTTAAATACAACAGATTTAAGTGTTTTTTCAGGTTTAGAAGAACTTGAATCTCTTGATTTAAGATATTGTAAATTAAAAGGAAGCGTACCGGCATCATGGAATAAACTAAAAAAACTCAAAACACTTTATCTGAGTGGAAATGCTATTACTGCTCTTCCTCCTGAGTTTGGTGAATTGACAAGTTTGGTTACAGTTGATTTATCTGAAAACCAAATTCAGGTTCTTATAAAAGAATTAGAAAATTTAACTGCTCTTACTTCTTTAAATCTTGCGAATAATAAACTCTCGACAATTGTTGGTTTATTAAAAAATCAGGTAAGCCTGGAATTAAATTCACAAATAATAGATATAGAAAATTTGGTCTACAAAGGAATAGATTTGAAGATTGATAATTTACCAAATATTGTTTCCTACAATAAATCCAAGAATGATTTCTCTGCAAGAAGACAATTTGGTGTCTATGTTCGCGGAAGCCAGGTAGGTTCTAATGTTTCTGCTGCAGAAGATGGAAGTCTGACAATTCCGTCATCATATCTTGCCACTTTAAAAAATGGTGATGAATTTTACCTGCGCCTTCAATATGACGGAACTTCCGGAAGTGCTTACTACAGTACTATTAATTTTACCAATGTAAAGGTAAGTCAGGCCAGCGTTCCCAATGTTGAATATCAGGCTTTAGTGGATTTTTATAATGCAATGAACGGAAACAATTGGAACGACAAATGGGATGTTAACGAAAACAATCTTAACGAAGGTGCGTGGAATGGATTAAGTATCGAAAACGGTCATGTTACCGGTATAAATCTAAATAATACAAGTAATGTTTCCGGAGCAATCCCTGCTTCATTTGGAAATTTAAAATACCTTAAAAATCTTTCTATCTACGCAGGAAGTTATTCAAAAAACCTTAGTACTACAGATTTAAATGTTCTTTCGGAATTGCAATCTCTGGAAAGTCTTGATTTGAGATATTGTAGAATAGCAGGTGCAATTCCGTCTTCATGGAGCAAATTGAAAAATTTAAAAACAATATACCTTAATAATAATGCTATTACTGCATTTCCCGAAGAACTTGGCGAATTAGAAAGTCTGGTTACCCTGGAAATGTCTTCAAACCAAATAAAATCAATCCCTGCATCAATTGGAAATCTTGCAAATTTAGTTACACTCAATCTGCAGAGCAATCAAATTGAAGTTCTTATTAAAGAATTGGAAAATATTGCGACTTTAAAAACGGTTGATCTTTCAAGCAACAGAATTTCGAATATCGTTGCTTTATTAGGAAGTCAGGTATATCTGGAACTGAACTCTCAAACTATTACTATTGAAAATTTTGTATATACTGGAGCTGATGCAAAAATTGAAAATTTGCCCAATACCGTTTATTACAACAGAGCCAAAAATGATTTTTCGGCAAGGAGACAGTTTGGAGTGTATGTAGGAGGAAGCCAGGTTGGTTCTAATATAACAGCTGCTGCAGATGGGAGTGTAACAATTCCGGCCACTTATTTATCTACATTAAAAACCGGTGATCAGTTTTTCTTACGTCAGCAATATGACGGAACTTCAGGTAGTGCTTATTATTCAAATGTTTATTTTTCGAATATAAAAGTAGATCAGCCGAAAATTCCTGATTTAGAATATCAGGCATTAGTTGATATTTATAATGCAATGGGTGGTACAAAATGGTCTAACCAATGGAATATTTCTCAAAATAATCTTCATGAAGGAGCCTGGTATGGTGTAAGTATAGAAAACGGTCATATTACCGGTCTTAATCTTAATAATAATAGTTCTGTTTCTGGCGCAATTCCAGCTTCTATCGGAAATTTAAAATATCTTAAAAATCTTTCACTTTACGGCGGGAGTTACAGTAAGGATTTAAATACAACAGATTTAAACGTATTATCTGAATTAGAATCTTTGGAGTATCTAGACATGAGATACACTAAAATTAAAGGTAATATTCCGGCAATCTGGAGCAAATTAAAAAAGCTTAAGACAATCTACCTAAACAATAATGCTATTACAGCTTTGCCTGAAGAATTAGGGGAATTGGAAAGTCTTGTAACATTGGAAATGTCTTATAATCAGATAAAGGCATTTCCGGTATCTATTGGCAATCTGGCTAATTTAGTAACAATAAATTTATCCTATAACCAAATTGAAGTTTTAATTAAAGAACTGGAAAATCTAACAGCATTAAGAACATTAGATCTTTCTGGCAACAAAATAGCGAATATAGTTGCATTATTAAATAGCCAGGTATATCTGGAACTGAATTCGCAAAATATTACTATAGAAAACTTCCTTTATCAGGGAACTGATGTCAAAGTGGAAAATTTCCCAAATGTTGTTTTATATAACAGAAGCAAAAATGATTTTTCTTCGAGAAGACAATTTCATTTGTATTTAAGGGGAACACAGGTTGCAACTAATTTGCAAATGGCGCAGGATGGAAGCATCATAATTCCGGCAGCCTATTTAGCTTCATTAAAATCCGGAGACGAATTATACTTGTATCAGCAATATGATGGAATTACCGGAAGTGCTTATTATTCTAAAATTTATTTTACAGACCTAAAAGTTGACCAGCCAAAAATACCGGATGCAGAATATCAGGCATTGGTTGATTTTTTTACCGTAATGAATGGTACAAAATGGACAAATAAATGGGATGTTTCAGTAAATAATCTGCACGAAGGAGCATGGTTTGGTGTAAGCATTGAAAACGGTCATGTTACAGGACTTAATCTTAATAACAATAGTTCCGTTACAGGAGCAATTCCAGCCTCTATTGGAGATTTGAAATTTCTTAAAAATCTTTCGCTTTATGGCGGAAGCTATAGTAAAGACTTTAGTACTACAGATTTGAATGTTTTGTCGGAATTAGAATCTTTAGAATCTTTGGATTTAAGATATACCAAAATAAAAGGTGATATCCCTGCATCATGGAGCAAATTAAAAAAGCTAAAAACGTTAAGTTTAAATAACAATGCACTTACTGCTTTACCAGAAGATTTTGGTGCTATGGAAAGTTTAGTAACTGTAACTGCTGCGTATAATCAGTTAAAAACAATTCCTGTTTCTACAGGAAATCTTTCTGCTTTGGTAACTCTTAATCTTTCTTATAACCAAATTGAAGTTCTGATCAAGGACTTAGAAAAAGTAAGTACTTTACGAACTTTAGATCTTTCAGGCAATAAAGTAGGAATTATTCAGGGATTATTGTCCGGCAATGTAAATCTTGAACTAAACTCACAAACACTAAATGTTGCTAATTTTTTATATGAAGGTACTGATGTAAAATTCAGTAATTTGCCTAATACGGTCCTTTATAATAAAGCTTCAAATGATTTTTCTGCACAAAGGCAATTTAGATTATATATAGCAGGAACTCAAATAGGGAGTAATTTGACCGTTGCCGGAGACGGAACTATTACGATCCCCGCAGATTATCTGGCAACATTAAAGACCGGGGATGAATTGTATTTGTATCAGCAATATGATGGTGCTGAAGCTGCTTCATATTACTCTAAGGTTTATTTTGCCAATGTAAAAGTAGACCAGCCAAAAATACCTGATGGTGAATATCAGGCTTTGGTTGAATTTTATAATGCAATGGGAGGCATCAACTGGAGCAACAAATGGATTACGGCTGAAAACAATTTGCATGAAGGTGCATGGTATGGAGTAAGCATTCAAAACGGACATATCACAGGCCTTAACCTAAACAATAATTCTAATGTTTCAGGAGCCATTCCAGCTTCATTTGGAAACCTTAAATATTTAAAGAACTTTTCTCTGTATGGAGGAAGTTACAGTAAAAATTTAAGTGCAACTGATTTAGGAATTCTTGCCGGCTTAGAATCTTTAGAGTCTCTTGATTTGAGATACACCAAACTTAAAGGAGTAATTCCTTCATCATGGAATAAGCTACAGGCTTTAAAAACGATATATCTTAATAATAATAATTTGGAAGATGCAGATGAAGCTTTAGTACATTTACCGCTTTTAAAAACGGTTGATCTGTCCTATCAGACTATTACAATTTCAACAATTGAGGTAGGTGCTAATGAACTGGTTATAAATCTTCCTGTATTATCTACTTTCCTTTTTAATACAAATGGAGGAATTATTAATAACAAAAATCATTTTACACTTTTCGTTAATGGTGTAAATAAAGCTTCAAATTATTCAAATAATGAAGGAAAACTAATCTTTAAGGACATTGCATTGCTGGGAATAAGACTAAGCGATAAAATCAAAATTGTCCAAAATGACGGAGCTGCACAGGGAACAACGATAAATTACACTGAAGTAATTTTTGGTAAACCACTCACAGATGAAGAATTTGAAATTCTGAAAAAATTCTACGCCAGTACAAACGGAGAACAATGGGTACAAAAATGGGATGTTACACAAAACAAACTTCATGAAGTAAGCTGGTATGGTGTAGGAACAAAAGATGGTCACGTAGTTTCATTGAGTTTATCGGGAAATAATTTATCAGGAACTCTTCCGGCAGAATTATCTGATTTAGCTTATTTGGAGACTTTAAATTTACAGTCAAATGCAATTGAAGGAACAATTCCATCTAATTTAGGAAATCTTTCAAATTTGAAAACCCTTAATTTACAATCAAATAAATTACAAGGGACATTACCGGTTTTATCCGGAATTTCGGGACTAAAAAAAGTATCGTATTCAGTCAATTTATTTAAAGGAACAATTCCGGGACATTTAAATGATTTTGAAAATATTGAACAACTTGACCTTTCTAATAATGGTTTTGATTCGTTAGAAAAAGCATTTACATACAATTCTGGGAATGTATACGTAAACCTGCGAGGACAGGTTATTGTAAAAGATGAATTTCTATATTTGAAAGGTGATGAAATAATCGTGGACATTCCGTCTATCACTGTTTATAATGATACGGAGCAGGATTATAGCGGGAAATATCAGTTTGAATTGCAGGCGAATAACTTCAAAATTTCTGAAGCTACAGCAGTAGACAACACACTAACTTTTCCAAATATTGCAATTGCCAATATTCCGGCAGGCGCGAAAATTGCTATCTGGCAGAAAAACGGAACTTCACAGGGAACTTATTTGCAATTTAAAGGCATTGCAGATGGATCGGAAACACCATTAATTGCAGCTGAATATGATGCTTTGGTTTCTTTTTTTCAAAGTGCAGGAGGTTCTGGCTGGAAAGAAATCTGGAATGTATCCTCGAATAATCTTCATGAAAAGAAATGGAAAGGTGTCACTACAAATGATGGTCATGTAGTTTCTATAAATCTTATCGACAATAATTTAACGGGAAATATTAGTCCGGAATTAGGCAAGTTTACTGAATTGCAAAACCTGAATTTAGCCAAGAATAAATTATCAGGATCGATTCCGGAAAGTTTATCAAAAGTAACAAAACTAAAAACGATTGATCTTTCAGAAAATGAGCTGACAGGTATAGATGCGGCTTTTTCAACAGCAGTGAATTTTAAAAGTGACCGTCAGAAAATTAATTTTGGCGAGCTGCCATTAACGGTGAATACGGTTTTAAAAGATCAAAAAATCAATCATTATGATCATGCGAATTCTTTGTTTAATGCAACGCAATCTTATAATATGACATTAAAAGACTATTTTCAGATGGTTACAGTTCCTGAAGATGGTATTAAGCTGACCAATATTTTAAGCGAATGGAATGTTCCTAACAACCAAACACTAGAATTAAGACAAATTGCAGGATCGGCCAGAAATAGTGTTCTGACATATACAATTACCTATAGAGAAGGTGATTCAAATTTAGATGGAATTGTAAATATTTTAGATATACAATCTTCTTTGAATTACACTTTGAGCCAAAAGCCTAAATTTTTTAATTACGGCGCGGCTGACCTCAATAAAGATAAGAACTTAAATCTTCTCGATATCATTTTACTTATTAATAAAATTCAAAGCGGATCACAAGAAAGACAAGCAAATACTAAACGTCCTGCAGCAATAAATGAAGCAGATGTGATCGTGAGTATTGAAGATAACACTTTGTATATTGACAATCAGTCGGGTTCAACTGCTGCGTTTGATATTCGTTTAAAAGATGTGAGTAAAAGTGAAGTAAAAGAATTGTTGCCTAATGCGGGATATACGGTTTCTGTCGCAGAACATGAAGGAGAAATAAGTATAGTTGGTTTTACGATGGATAAATTTTTGTCCGGAAAACAGGCGATAGCCAAAGTTTCTTCGCAATCTGAAATCATTTCCGCCATGATTGCAGACGAAAATGCACAGGAATTGAGCTATAGAATTTCAAAAGGAACTTTGAGCATTGACGATCCTGAACCAAATCAGGATAATAAATACAAAATTTTAAATTTTCCTAATCCATTTAATGATCAAACCGTTATTAAATACCATTTACCTGAAAAGGCAGACAAAGTCACGCTGAAAGTTTTTGATCTTCACGGAAGGGTAGTACGCGTAGAATCAGATCTTGAAACTTCAGAAGGGCATCATGAATTACCCTTTCTGAAAAATGACCTCTCTTCGGGCGTATATATTTATACAATTGAAATTCAAACTTCGGCAAGTCCTGTAGTTTTAAAAGGAAAAATGTTAATACAATAAACTTATTATAATGATATCTAACGAATTAAAAACGATGAAAATAAAACCATTTTTGGTGTTTATCTTCCTTTTGCTAGCAACATTTATACAGGCTCAAAATAGTTTAAAGGTAGCAAATACGTCAGCTGGACCGGGAGAAAAAGCTGTTATCACTATTGATTTGGCGAATGCCGAGGAAGTAGTGGGAGCAGAATTTACTTTGACTGTTCCGCAAGGATTGATAGTGAATGAAAAAGAAGCTAAAATTATCGAAAGCCGAAAAGGTGACCATGCTATTTATGTCAATATCGAAAATAATAATCCACGAAATTATCATTTTATAGTTCTTTCCCTGACTAGCAATTCTTTTAAGGGAAACAATGGTGCTTTATTGGAAATCCCAATTGAAATCCCATTAAATTATACTTCAGGAGAAGGACATAATTTGAGTTTATCACGTGTTGTTTTAAGTTCTAAAAATGCGGTTGATATTGGTTCAAATCATACAAGCGGAATTCTGAATATCGCAACAGCTCAATTTCCTGATTTAACGATTTCGGGTATAACATCAAACGAGACTAAAATTACTCCAGGCGGAAAAATCAACGTTTCATGGGGTGTAGATAATATTGGAGAACGTATTGCTTCTGGCGGATGGGTTGAGCAGGTGAGTATTGTTTCTGAGCAAACCGGATTAGAATATAATCTTGGAACGATTTCGTACAATGAGGATTTAGACAAAAAGAAATCAGTGAGCCGAAATACTACTTTTAATCTTCCAAAGGTTTTAGGAATAGAGGGCGATGTAAAAGTCAAAATTAATATTGTACCCAATACAGCCGTAAAAGAACCTGAAGCATTAAAAAACAACAATAAAATTACTTCCTCAAATGCCATTTTGCTTGAAAAACTTTTATATATCACGTTGGATAGAAAGAGTATTGATGAAAATTCTACAGAAGTCATAAGGGCAACATTAACACAAAGTGGCGACAGAAGCCTTGACAAAATATTCGCACTCTCAACAACTCCAATTGCACAACTTTTATTAGATGCCAATGTTAAAATACTAAAAGACCAATCTTCGGTAGTTTTTTATATTAAACCTGTAGATAATATCATTACAGATGGAAACAGAATCATTGAACTTTCTGTATCGGGAAATAATTATCCGGCACTTTCAGATAATATTGAAATTATTGATAACGAATTTTCGGTAGTTACTTTAACACCTTCAAAAGTTGCAGCAACGGATGGAGAAATCATTACTGTGACTTTGGAAACTGATTTGGCGAAAACAAAAGACACAAAATTTGTAATCACTGCCGATCAAAATTCACGCTGGACTGTTCCGGCAGAAGTTACACTTCCGGCAGGAGGTAAAACCACTTCGTTCACCATTACAATTAAAAACAATAAGATACCTGAACCAACAGTACAAGGTAAATTAATTATAAGAGCCGAAGGTTTTCAGGCAGGAAATACTGAGATTACTTTAAAAAGTTCGAATATTCCAACTTTTGAATTAGAAATAGCGCCTTCCACAATTTCAAAAGCTGACGGAGTTTACGCCACTTACGCCACAATTAAACGATTGGATAAATCTGACATTAGTACTAGTATCCGCTTAAAAGCCAATATTGCAGATGCATTGATTCTTCCGGATGTTATTGAATTTCCTGCAAATGTAAATCAGAAGAAATTTAATATTGGTGTGGTCAATAATGGAATTGTTGATGGTGCAAAAACTGTAAATGTAGCTGCAGAAGTCTATATCTCTTCATGTAATTGTACAATGCAGGCAGGAAACGGAGGAACCCAATTAAGCAAAGACATTACAATTTTGGATAGTAATGGACCAGCACTCACCGTAAAAGCAAATCCGTCAACAGTAAAAGCCGGAATAGAAAATGCGGCAAAAATTACAATTGCAAGAAATACGGTTGATACGTCAACAGCAATTTTAGTCAAGTTGTCATCTGATTCCCCTACAATAGTTACAATACCAGCCGAAGTAACAATTCCTGTAGGCAGTAAAAGCATAGAAGTAGCTATAAATACTATTATCGATGTTACTAAAACGGGGGATCAAACGGTACGTCTTCAGGCAGAAGCTGTTGATTACAGTACTGGTTTTTCCTGGATTTTAGTAACAGACCAAAACAAACCTGATGCGGTTGTTACTTCAGTAAACACATTGGCACAAGCAAATGGGGAAGATATTATAGAAGTTACAACGTCTATTGCAAACCAGGGCTTTGCTGTTTTTCCAAAAGGTTCAAAAATTGAATATTATCTTTCTAAAGATCAGTCATCAAAGAATGCAACTCTTATAACAACTTCACAAATCGATAATGATATCGAAAATGGGAAAAATACAGTTGTAATAAAATCAATAAAACTTCCGCAAGTAGCCGGCGATTATTTTTTAATTGTTGCAGTTAATTCAGATCAAAAAACAAATGAGCTGTCGTATACTAATAATGAGTCTTTTTCTGCAATAAAATTGTTTTCGAGTTATGCTGCAACAGCAGCCGTTGGAAAATCAATTTACAAATCGGGTGAATTAGTAAGCATAACCGGATCAGCTAAAATGACGAACAATACATCGGCTGCAAACAAAGATGTTGAAATCACGATCTCAAACGGAGGTTTTGTACGCAAGTTTTTAGCTAAAACAAATGCTGTCGGAAATTTTGTGTATGATTTTGAACCTTTGCAGGCAGAAAGTGGTCATTATACATTGACTGCAGGATATCCGGGTACAATAAACGCAACCCAGGCAGAATTTGATATTGTTGGTTTTGAATGGACAAATAAACCTTCAGATTATTTGAAATGGGAAGTAGTAACCCACGTACCTTTTAAAGGAGAATTTAAATTAAAAAATAATAGTAAAACTGCTTTAACAAATGTAAAAATAGAATTGCCATCAGACGCTGGTTTTACAATTCAGGCAGAATCGTTAACATTGGCTGGCGGACAGGAAGCCGAACTAAAATATACAATCCTTGCAGATACACCTTCGGCAGAAGAAAAATACTATCAGATTAATTTTAATATTACTTCTGATGAAGGAGCAAGATTACCAATTTTAGCTTATTATCATGCCAAGGCACAAACTCCAAAATTACTGGCAAATCCTGTGAGTATAAACACCACAATGATCAAAGGAACTTCTCGTTATTACGAATTAACAATTAGTAACAGTGGAGCAGTCGATGCTGAAAAAGTAAAAGTAGAATTACCGGCACTTGAGTGGATGAAACTGAAAAGTGCAGCTGTAATAGATAAAATAGCGCCAAACGAATCTGTGAAAATAATACTGGAATTAGCTCCAACAGACAAGCAGCAACTAAATGTCCCTTTGTCAGGAAGCCTTGCTTTAAATCCTGCAAATGGAGGAGGTGTAACAGTCCCTTTTAAAATTGAAACAGTTTCAGAAGTAACCGGATCTTTATTAATTGATGTAGTAGATGAATACACTTATAACACGGAAAGAGCACCACATCTTAAAGGAGCAAAAGTAATTGTTCGCCATCCTTTCTCAGGAGCTGTTGTTGCTGAAGGGATTACTGATGAAAACGGATTATTCTCAACACAACAAATTCCGGAAGGGTACTATACCGTAACTGTTACAGCTGATAAGCATGAATCGTATCAGAATAACATATTGGTGGATCCGGGAAAAGTTACCACACAAAAAGTATTTATTTCTTATCAGGCTGTTAGTTATGAATGGATTGTAAAACCTACAGAAATTCAGGATGAATATCAATCTGACCTGATTGTGAAATTTGAAACGAATGTACCAAAACCTGTGATTGTTATTGATATTGATGATCCGGTTTTAAACTTAAATGTGGGAGAAAGCAGAATGAGTTACGCAACGGTTACGAATCACGGCTTGATTGCATTATCAAAAGTAACTTTTAGTGTAGACAGTCAGCAAGAATATAAGTTTAAGCTTATGATTGATAAACTGGATGTATTAAATGCTAAATCAACTATCATTGTTCCTATACTTATCACAAGAGCAGCTTCAACTGGAAAAAGCGCCAATTCTAATCAAAACTGTTCTTATAACTTAATCACAAAAGGAACATATGTCTGTGATAGTGAAAAAGATGCGGCTGCTTTTAAACCTTATTATGTATTAACCTGTACTACACCGTCAAATCCTCCGGTAACAGGTGGAATTCCTAATTTTAACGGTGGAGGTTTTGGACCATTAATTCCTATAGGAAATGCATTTGGAAATATCATAACGGCACTTCCAAGCATTTGTGATTATCCATGTCTGGTTTCGGTAGCTTCTGCAGCGGGTGGATGTTTTGGAGGACCAGCTGTAGGTGTAGCTAGCTGTTTAATATCATTGGCAACTTCAAATACAGGGACAATGGTTTTAGTTTCAGCGATAGCCTGTATACCAAAAAAAATAATAGGATGTCCAGTGGGTATAGCAGCAGCATTATATACTTGTTACGACAGTATGACATCTTCAAAGAAAGCCAAGAGCAATGATTTTATTGATCTGATGTATAATGATATGAATATAATTGGTAACGGACAGGAAGCCTTAACAGATAGGGTTCTTGCCTATTTAGGTAATGACCGATTATTAGAAAGTGTTAATTTTCATGATTTTATGAAAGAGGTAGCGGTAAATCTGGATTCAGAAAAATCTTTTTCTCCTTCTGATATTTCACGAATCAAAGTTAATCTGGCCGCTGCTGACGTAACAAGTCAGGAAATTGATAATTTTTGTAATAGATGGAATAAAACTTTAGAAGCCTGGGGGAAAAATATCATTGCCCCAACTGCAGAATATCCAAATATTGTCAACAGAAATGATCTTGAAGAATATGACAGAAAACGTGACCTATTAATAAAACGTACTAAAGACAGAGGCTTTATGTCGGCTTCGGAAATGTACGAGCAGGATTTAAAAGATATTCAGGAATACATTGAGGACAGATCAAACAAATCTTCTGTTTGTGCAACGGTTACTGTAAAATTCTCTCAGAAAGTAACCATGACCAGAGAAGCTTTTGAAGGAACTTTAACGATAAATAACGGAAGTGATTCTAATACAATAAAAGACATAAATTTAGACCTGATAATTAAGGATGAGGTTGGAGAGGACAAGACACATTTGTTCCAAATTAATAAAGATGCTTTCCTTAATGGAACCGGGCTTGTAGGTCCACAAAACAGTCAGGCAGGAACCGTAATTTTTATTCCAACGAAAGAGGCTGCGCCTACGGTTGCCAAATCCTATTCATTTGGAGGTACATTGTCTTATACAGATCCAAATACAGGAGACAAAGTTACAATACAACTTTATCCTGTAACTTTGGAAGTCAATCCTAGTCCTGATTTAGTGATGCATTATTTTATGCAGCGAGATATTTTAGGTGATGATGCGCTTACTGATAAAGTGGAGCCTATTGTTCCGGCTGAAATGGCTTTGCTGATTAAAAATGAAGGTTATGGAATTGCCAAAAATGTACAGGTTGAATCAGTACAGCCGGAAATTATTGAAAATAAAAAAGGATTACTGATTGATTTTGAAATTGTGGGCAGCAACTTTAACAACGAACCAAAACAATTAGGTTTGCTTAATGTAGATTTTGGCAATATAGAACCACAAAAAGCAGCACTTGGACAATGGTGGTTTACGAGTACTTTATTAGGACATTTTGTAGAGTATGATTTAAAAATAAAACATTTAAGCAGTTTCGGTAACAAAAACCTGAGCCTTATAAAAGCGTCGTATGTTCATGAACTGATAAGAGGAGTAAAAGCTTACGGAGCAGTGCATGACAACATAAACGATTTTCTGGTAAACGATATTACCGATATCAGAGATACACCTGACGCTATTTATTATTCTAATGGTGAAAGCGAAGAAGTTTACAAAGTGATGGCAGGAACAGTTTCAAATACCATTTCTCCAACTCAATTAATCACAACGTTAACCATGAATTCTTCTAAAACAGGCTGGAATTATGGAAATACAGCTGATCCGGGTTCTGATAAATATAAATTAGAAAGAGTTGTCAGAGTTAGTGATAATTTTGAACTTCCATTAGAAAATTTTTGGCAGACGTTTGTAACATTAAAAGATGGTGCTGAACCTAAGTATGAAAACAATCTTCATTTCCTTGATAACATATCCGGATTAGAACGATATACATTATATTATACACCAATAAATACAAATGTTCCGAAAGTATATTCATTTGAAAATTTACCATCTACAACTACAAAAGCAATAGAATCTGTTCAGGTAAACTTTAATAAGGCCATTAACCCGAACACATTTACTGCTCAAAATATTACTTTAATCCATCAGGGAAATAAAATACCATTGAACGACAGTTTTATTGGTAAAGTAAACGATTCTACTTATGTATTAAACATCAAAACGGTATCAATTGCTTCGGGTTATTATGAATTAACCGTGCAATGTGCCGGAATAAAAGATTTGGAAGATAATGAAGGAGTAGAAGGTAAGAGTATTTCGTGGATTCAGATTATTGGAGAACTTGGAATTGTTGAGTTTAAAACTGATCAAATAGAGGCACAGTCTGTAAATAGTTTAGAGGTAATATTCAACAGACCGGTTAAACCAATTCAGTTTACTAAAGAGAAATTAACTCTAAACGGAAAACCTGTAGATAATGTCACTCTGGTTACAGATAATAATTTGAAATACACAATAGTAGGATTAAATGAGTACAATAAAGAAAGTGGTAATTATGAACTTTCGGTAGATTTACCTTCTATAAAAGCAGAAGATAATACACAAGGATTAATTGTACAGACACAAAAATGGAATGTCGATATTGTACTTCCTCAGGTAGAAACATTTACTCCACAATATCAGGGAGCAATAAACAGTCAGAATGTTACTGATGTGTTATTAACTTTAAATAAACCAGTTACTGGTTTTGAAAAAAACTGGATTACGCTTTACAAAGGAAGTACAAACCTAAATGCTAATATTTATGTTGTCAAACAAGATGATTTACACTATCTGGTTACAGGTTTAGGCGAATATACACAAACTGCAGGAGGCTATAAATTGCTAGTAGATCAGTCCAGCTTTAAGGATAATTCCGGTAATTTTGGCGTGGGAACTACCAGTACTATGTGGGAAGTGAAATTTGGAAAACCTTTAGCGCCGACTCATGTACACATTACACCCGACAGAGGAATTTCACAGGCTGATAATATCACTTCCGGAAGTGATTTGTCGATAGCAGTAACAACTGTTGTCAATAAGCAGACTGTAGAATTATATGCTATTGCACCTACAGGAAAAACATTGATCACGAAACAATATCAGGAAACAGCAAAAGAACTTCTGATTCCTATAAAAGGATATGTTGGCAAAAATACCTTTGAAGCTATCGTATATGATGAATTTGGAAATGCCAGCGATGCCGTAAATGTAGAAACGTATATTGATGCAGTAGATTTAAATTGTATACTTGTTCCATTGAGTATAAATAATAATTGTTCAGGAACTGATGCTCTACAAATCCAATTTGCTGATGATATTTTAGCTTCGGATTTTACGAAAGATGATTTAATCATAAAATCAGGTGGTGTTATAGTTTCAAATGAAGATATAACCTTAGTAAAAGTCTCTGATAAAGAATTTGAAATTGGAAATCTTAAAAAATTAAATGGAGATCATACATTCGGAGTTGATTTAACGAAACTGAGTAAAAAATCAAGTGGTTTGCAAGGTAAAGGTGTAGTTTATACCAATGTAGAAGCTATAGAAAATAGTACTGCAGAAATAAATGGAGATTTGATAATATCTGAAGCAAATGCCATAGTTACTTACACGGCAACTGATTTTATGCAAGGTTATAACTGGAATGTGACTGGTGGTGAAATTATAAACCAGCGTGATAACACTGTTACTATTAAGTGGACAGAAAAAGGAATGCAAAACCTTTCACTTACTTATTTCAGTTCAGTATCCTGCAGCAATATAATATCAATAGAGGTAAAAGTAGAAGCGACGCTGGCTGTGGATGATAATCCTGTTTTAGATAAAAATGGTTTAGTAATCTCACCAATACCTAACAACGGAACGTTTACATTGACTTTATACGGAGATGATGGGATTTTTGCACTGAGTATTTTTGATGTTAATGGAAAATTAGTTTACAAACAAAATAAATTGGAAATCGGTAGCAATTCCGGTAAAGAAATTCACACACCATTAAAAGCAAGTGGACTTTATTTTTTAATACTGCAAAAACCAGAGAATACCTATAAAACGAAATTCTTAATCAGGTAAATTAAAAAGAAATATGGTGATGAATCATATTGAAGTATTGCCTTATTTTTTATAGTAATAAAAGAAGCTGTCTCGTTGCTGGGACGGCTTCTTTTAGTTATTAGTTAATTAGGCAAACTTCAAAGTCCTTTTAGATGCAAATAACTTCAATCTCAAAAGACAATATTGTTGTATTTTAATTTTTTTTTTTACTTTAAAATGCAGCAATTAATTCTAGAACTAGATGATTCATTTTTATTATTTACTTAAGAAATAAGATATAGGAAAACAACAGCTACAGAATCTGTAAACTGTTAAATGTTATTTCTGAATCATTCTTACATCAAGTATTAAATGATTATCCAAATCAATCTACTGGGAATTGTGTAACATACTGCTGAAATTAAATACTTCTTAATCTTTTTCTCATTTGTATCTTTAAAATACTATTTTAAAACCTTTTTTATAAATCAAAAAAAAATAAGTTATGGCAGAAATTAAAATTGAGAAAAAGAAACCTATATGGCCATGGATTGTAGCAGTTCTAATAATCGGAGCACTTATATATTACATCTTTGTACAAGATAATGAAACTCAC
>Ga0247810_10000995_pt1 | contig 20269 bp, 15 predicted proteins | sample UWRJL119311C1_FD_179918 | JGI IMG/M metagenome (GOLD analysis project Ga0247810, IMG submission 179918) | Plant litter microbial communities from Arlington Agricultural Research Station in Wisconsin, United States - UWRJ-L119-311C-1 | ecosystem: Environmental > Terrestrial > Plant litter >... | reverse complement strand
GACCTTCGGGTTATGAGCCCGACGAGCTGCCTACTGCTCTATCCCGCGATGTTTCGGGTGCAAAGATACGCCGATTTTTAAGAAATCCAACGAAAACTTAAAAAAATGTTTTATTTTCTGTATTGACTTAATATAGTTATAGTTAACGAAGTTAAGGGAAGTAAGTCAGATGTATAAGAAGATCTGAAATCATATATTTAAAATTCAGATTCTTTCAATTATCAGCCAATTAAATAAACAAGTCAAATTTAATTTAATCTTAAAAGGATTTTTTGATACTTTAATAGAAATTAATTAAAAATGATTTAAAATTTTGCAATTATATCAATATAAGAAGCGTATAATTAATTATATGTAAGTTTTTTCAGGATGCGAATACTACAACTCTCAATCTTAATAGTGTAATGATGTATAATCCATTAGGGGTCATCTTTGGCTTAACAAATATTTAACATTAATAAGACAAAATGAAACAAACACTACGCACTATCGCAATATTATTTATTGTTTTAATTTCGGGATGTGCATCTGATGATTTCGAAGAGATTATTGGCGTATGCCCTGTTGTATTATCAACGAACCCAAATGATGGCGCTATTGGTATTCCATTAAACCAAATAATTACAATCAACTTTAACGAAGAGATGAATCCGGAAACTATCGACGGATCTTCCATTATTATTACAACAGCAGCAGGCGCAAATGTTTCAGGAACAGTTACCTATTCAGGTACAACAGCAACATTTACTGCAACCAATACACTTACAGCTAATACAATTTATAACGGTAGAGTGAAAACATTGGCGAAAGACACAAATGGTAATTCTTTGCAAACGGATTTTGTATGGTCTTTTACCACAGGTATTGCGCCAATTATAATTTCTACTGATCCTCAAAATAATGCAACAGCAGTTCCACTTAATAAAATCATTACGGCTACTTTTAATATGCCAATGAATGTATTAACCTTAAACGGAACAACATTTACTGTCAAACAAGGTGCAAATACTGTATTAGGAGTTATTTCATATTCCGGATCTACGGTTTCTTTTACGCCGACTGTTCAATTAGAAAGCAATAAAATATATACAGCTACCATAACTACAGGAGCCAGTAATATAGTTGGAACACCTTTAGCTGCAAATTATGTTTGGAACTTTACCACAGTGGCTCCGGTAATTGTCAACCCTTTACCTGCAAGTACAAGTAATTTATTCTTTGGTGTTTTTGGTGGAAATGCAGGAATGACTAATCAGGGATTATTTACGGTAGTTAATGGAAATATAGGAACAACAGCTGCTTCAACTTTAATGACAGGTTTCAGAGAAGTGTTGACAGGTGATGCTTACACGGTGACTTTTCTAAACCAGGGACTTGTTACGGGTGAAATATTCGCAGCTGCTCCTGCTCCGGGAAACGCTAATAAAGCAGCGGCAGCATTAGTAGGACTAAACGCTGCAAAAGATGCATATCTAAGTATTTCTCCAGCTTCAATGCCGGGCGGTATTGATCCGGGTGCAGGTGAACTAGGTGGATTAACTTTAGCTCCTGGAGTTTATAAATCGGACAGCGGTACTTTTGACATAACAAATGGCGATCTAACTTTAGATGCTAAAGGCGATCCTAATGCCATATTTGTTTTCCAGACTGCTTCTGCATTAACGGTAGGAGATTCATCACCCAGCAGTGTGAGACTGATAAATGGAGCCTTAGCCAAAAATGTATATTGGTATGTAGGTAGTTCCGCAGTAATTAATTATGCTGGAGGCGGAGTTATGACTGGAAATATTATTGCTAATTCAGGAGTGACTTTATCTTCTCCTGCCAATAGTACAAATGCAAGTGTAACGACATTAAATGGAAGAGCAATTTCACTTGTTTCCTCAGTTACTATGGTAAATACGGTTATCAATGTCCCTAACTAATCATAACTGATTTAATATAAAATATAGAATCCAATCTTAGAATGGGATTCATTTCAATAAAATAAAAAAATAAAAATGAAAGCTAAAACTAATTTTAAACAGGGTTTATACATTCCTTTGTTCCCTAAAAACCTAACATTTAAAAGCATTCTAACAGTTGCTTTGGTTTGGTTGAGTATTCAGTTACCGGTTCAGGCACAGGAAATACAATACACAAAGCCTACCTGGTGGTTTGGTGTAGCAGCGGGTGCGAATTTTAACTTCTACGATGGTTCAACCTATAAATTGAATGCTGGTTTTACACCTCCCGCTACTTTTCATGAAGCAAAAGGTGTTGGATTATTTGTTGCCCCTCTTTTAGAATATCAACGTCCGGATTCACGGTTCGGTTTTATGCTGCAAGCCGGATACGACAATCGCAGAGCTAAGTTTGAACAGGTGCTAACCGCTTGTGATTGTCCTGCCGATTTAAAAACGAATATTAGTTATATTACGGTAGAACCAAGTTTGCGTTTTGCTCCATTCAAATCTAATTTTTATTTATTTGGAGGACCACGTCTTGCTTTTAATGTGGATAAATCATTCACTTATCAATTGGGAATCAATCCAGCTTTTCCTGATCAGGCTGCAAGTCCTGAAGTAAAAGGTGATTTAAGCGATGTCAAAAAAACTGTCGTTTCGATGCAAATTGGAATGGGGTATGATTTTCCTCTTTCATCTCAAAACAGCAAAACACAATTTGTGCTTTCTCCTTTTGCGTCATTTCATCCCTATTTTGGACAGGATCCGCGTTCTGTTGAAACATTGAGCATCACAACCATTAGAGCCGGTGTGGCACTTAAATTTGGTCAGGGAAGTCCGATAGATAATGCGACAACAGCTGATCCGGAAGTTCAGTTTTCTGTTAATGCTCCTGCTAATGGTGCGCCACAGCAACGTGTAAGGGAGGTTTTTCCATTAAGAAATTATGTGTTCTTTGATGCGGGTTCATCTGAAATACCAGGCCGTTACAAACTGCTTAAAAAGGATGAGGTAAAAGACTTCAGAGAAGATCAATTGGAAATGGTAACGCCAATCAACCAATCAGGTCGTTCAGAGCGACAAATGAATGTGTATTATAATGTTATCAATATTTTGGGAGACCGTATGATAAAAAATCCTTCAACGACGATTACATTAGTGGGATCGTCTGAACAAGGAGAACCGGAAGGTAAAGAGATGGCGGAATCAGTAAAAAAATATTTGGTAGATGTTTTTGGAATTAAATCTTCAAGAATTACGACAAAAGGACAGCTTAAACCAAATATTCCTTCAGAACAGCCAGGAGGAACACTTGAATTGGATTTGCTTCGCGCAGGCGACAGAAGGGTTTCAATTGAGAGTAGTTCTCCGGTATTATTGGCAGAGTTTCAAAGTGGTCCTGATGCTAAAACAGCAAATACAGCAGCTATGCAGGAGGCACCAGCTTCAAGTAATGTGGTTTTTGATGTAAAAGGAGCGAATGAAGCTTTCACTGCGTGGTCAGTACAAACTAAGGATGAAAATGGAAAAGTACAGTCTTTTGGCCCTTATACTCAGGAAAGCGTGAGCTTGCCTCGTAAGTCTATTTTGGGAGAAAAAACAGAAGGAGATTATAAAATTACATTGACGGGACAAACTAAAAGTGGTAAGTCTGTAACTAAAGAAACTTCAGCACATATTACACGTTGGACTCCGGTTAAGATAGAAGATGGAATTAGATACAGCATTATTTTTGAATTCAACGAATCAAAAGCAATCACTATTTATGAAAAATATCTAACAGAGGTTGTAGCACCTAAAATTCCAATGAATGGAACGGTTATTATCCATGGCCATACTGATATTATTGGAGACGATGACCACAATTTAAAATTGTCTGAGGCACGTGCAAATGAAGTCAAAAGTATTATCCAGAATGCTTTGGCAAAATCAAACAGAACAGATGTGAAATTTGAAGTAAAAGGTTACGGTGAAGATTCTAGCCGCTCACCATTTGACAATAAATATCCGGAAGAACGTTTTTACAACCGTACCGTAATTATTGATGTTTTTCAAAAACAATAAATTTTAATAGGTTTATTATAATTGTTTAAAGGACAGGTCTTATAGCCTGTCCTTTTTTTATGGGTAAAAGCCTTTGAATCAGTTTACAGGTTATTGCGTGTTTTAAAAAATTCGGTAATTCTTATGGAAAGTATGGCATTCCATCGTACCTTTGTGCCCGAAACATCAAGAAATAAAGGAGTTGAACTCAATGCCCTATTGAGGATTTTGAATCTAAAATTAAAAACGAATTCAAACCATCGAGTAAAAATCGATACTTCACTTGATTTAAATTACACATATTATGTCACATAAAGCAGGTTTTGTAAACATCATCGGGAATCCAAACGTTGGAAAATCAACATTGATGAACGCCTTTGTTGGAGAAAGATTATCGATCATTACATCAAAAGCACAAACAACACGTCATCGTATTCTTGGAATTGTAAATGGCGAGGATTTTCAACTTATATTATCGGATACTCCCGGAATCATCAAACCGGCTTATGAAATGCAGGAGTCGATGATGAACTTTGTAAAATCGGCTTTTGAAGATGCTGATATCTTGGTTTACATGGTCGAAATAGGGGAGCAGGACTTAAAAGACGAAGCTTTCTTTAATAAAATCATTCATGCTAAAATTCCGGTTTTGTTGTTGTTGAATAAAATTGACAATTCAAATCAGGAACAATTAGAAGAGCAAGTAGCTTTCTGGACAGCAAAAGTTCCTAATGCGGAAATTTTCCCAATCTCGGCTTTACAGAATTTTAATGTACCGGAAGTTTTCAGCAGAATTATTTCTTTATTGCCAGAGTCTCCGGCCTATTACCCAAAAGATCAGTTAACAGACAAACCGGAGCGTTTTTTCGTAAACGAAACCATTCGTGAGAAAATCTTGCTGAACTACAGCAAAGAGATTCCGTATGCAGTTGAAATCGTTACCGAAGAATTTTTTGAAGACGAAAAAATCATCAGAATCCGTTCGATCATTATGGTAGAACGCGAAACGCAAAAAGGAATCATTATTGGCCATAAAGGTGCCGCTCTTAAAAAAGTAGGAACTGATGCCCGTGCTGACTTGGAGAAATTCTTCGGAAAACAAATTCACATTGAACTAGTTGTTAAAGTGAATAAAAACTGGAGAAGCAATGCTAATATGTTGAAACGTTTCGGATATAATCAGTAGTAAGGTTTGGGCGTGTCCCAAGGGCCGGGCTGTACACTATATCTTTTGTGGCGAACCCCGCCACAAAAGGATGCCGTTTCCATCCCTCACGCATACGAACTAAAAAAGAACATTGATTTTTAAAGAGAATAAATGAAAATTAAAAAGACGGTTCTAATCCTAATTTCAGTTTTAGCTTTGGGTTACGCCGGCTTAAAAGTTGTAAAAAAAGTAAATCTAAACCGTAATTATAAAATCGGTCAGCCGTTAGATAGTTTAAATGGTGTAAAAGTATATTATAACGGCGGTGTTGATCATGTTCTGGAAAGAAACGTCACCAAAGATAATTATAATGTTGGACTCAAATATCAATGTGTCGAATTCGTAAAACGATATTATTACGAACATTTAAACCATAAAATGCCTGATGCCTATGGTCACGCAAAAGATTTTTTCGATCCAAAAGTTAAAGATGGAGAATTGAATGTAAAGCGAAATTTAATTCAGTATTCAAATCCAAGTAAAGCAAAACCAGAAGTTGGAGATTTAATAATTTTTTCAGGATCAGTTTTAAACAGATTTGGACATGTGGCGATAATTTCGAAAGTTTCTGAAAATGAAATTGAGATTATCCAGCAAAATCCAGGACCATTTAGCAGTTCCAGAGAAAATTTTTCATTGGAAACCCAAAATGGAAATTATAAAATAGATAATAAAAGACTGTTGGGCTGGTTGAGAAAAGACTAATAAGTTGAAATTTTAAACGAAAAAGTTCTTGATACCTTAAAGCCCTAGCCCCGATGGGAGGGAAAATCCTTTTGTGCCGGGGTTCGGCATAAAAGATTTGGAAGGACAGCGGGAAACAGCTCCTGAAAATACTCCTTATTATAACAGGAAAAATAATAAAAAACTCAGGTATTTAGAAACTTAGCAAATTAGCCACTTTTTTACCTACCTTTGCAAAAAATTAAAATAAAGCATTTTGGATTCCAAGTGATTAGGTTTTTAGGAAACTAAAAATAGGAAAGCTAAAGTCTGAAATCAAAAATTCAAAGAAATGAATAACATTGTTGCGATAGTAGGAAGACCTAATGTGGGGAAATCAACCCTTTTTAATAGGCTGATACAAAGAAGAGAAGCTATTGTAGATTCAGTTTCTGGAGTTACCAGAGACAGAAACTACGGTAAAAGCGAGTGGAACGGAAAAGAGTTTTCTGTAATTGATACCGGCGGATACGTTCGCGGATCTGATGACGTATTTGAAGGTGAAATTCGTAAACAAGTAGAGCTTGCTATCGACGAAGCAGATGTTATTATTTTTGTGGTTGATGTAGAAGAAGGAATTACGCCAATGGATGACGTTGTTGCGCGCTTATTGCGTAAAGTAACTAAACCGGTTTTATTGGCTGTAAATAAAGTAGATAACGCCATGCGTGAAAAAGACGCGCTGGAATTTTATAACCTTGGTTTAGGTGATTATTTCACATTTGCCAGTATTTCAGGAAGTGGAACCGGAGATTTATTGGATGCTCTAATTGAATCTTTTCCGGTAAAACCAGAACCAGTTCAGGAAGAAGTGGTTTTGCCTCGTTTTGCTGTTGTTGGCCGTCCGAATGCAGGAAAATCTAGTTTTATCAATGCTTTAATTGGTAAAGAACGTTTCATGGTAACCGATATTGCAGGTACGACTCGGGATGCTATTGATACTAAATTTGACCGTTTTGGTTTTGAATTTAATTTAGTTGATACTGCGGGAATCCGTCGTAAAGCGAAAGTTAAGGAAGATTTAGAGTTTTACTCGGTAATGCGTTCTGTGCGTGCGATTGAGCATGCTGATATTTGTATATTGGTTATCGATGCAACCCGTGGATTTGAAGGGCAGGATCAGAGTATATTCTGGCTGGCTGAGAAAAACCGTAAAGGTGTTGTGATTTTAGTGAACAAATGGGATTTGGTAGAAAAAGACACCATGTCTACTCGTGATTATGAAGCTAAAATAAAAGAAGAATTGATGCCTTTTACAGATGTGCCAATTTTATTTGTTTCTGCTTTAACGAAACAACGTTTGTTGAAAGCATTAGAAGCTACAGTTCAGGTTTTTGAAAATAGAAAACAAAGAATCCCAACTTCTAAATTCAATGAATTTATGCTGAAAGTAATTGAAGCGTATCCGCCACCAGCTACAAAAGGAAAATATGTAAAAATTAAATATTGCATGCAGTTGCCAACATTAACACCACAGTTTGTGTTTTTTGCCAACATGCCGCAATACGTTAAAGAGCCATATAAAAGATATCTTGAAAATAAGATTAGAGAAAATTGGGACTTTTCTGGAGTACCAATCGATATTTATATCAGAGAAAAATAAAACAAAATCCCCGCTAAGTCGGGGATTTTTTATGCCTTTTTTTTTATTTATAGTAAATTCATTTAGATCAAATGGCATCATATTTGAATAAACGTGGAATTTAAAATTAAACCTTTTGTTTTTTCTTTAGTCTTATCGTTCTAACCAACCAATTTTATGTCCAGATTATATTATTTTTTACTGCTTTTTATTTTTGCTTACACTGCGAATGCTCAGAATGACATTGTTATTAAAGGTACAGTCATTGATATTAATACACAATTGCCTTTAGAAATGGCAACAGTCTATTTTACTACTGTAAAAGATTCTACTGTTATAGATTATACCACAACGGATAAAAATGGTTTTTTTAGACTAAACACTAAAAAATATGATAAACCGGTTTTTCTAAAAATTAATTATACTGGTTATCAAACCTATTTTGAAGAGCAAAAAGGACTTTTAGAAAGTGTCGATTTTGGGAAATTGTATTTATTGCAAAATGTCAATCAGCTGGATGAAGTGATTGTTAAATCAGAAGCGCCGCCTATTCGAATGAAACAGGACACTTTAGAATACAATGCAGCTTCTTATAAAGTGCGCCCGGATTCGAATGTAGAAACCTTACTAAAACAATTGCCGGGATTTGATGTTGATGAAACCGGAAAAATTACCGTTAACGGAAGAGAAGTCAATCAGCTTTTAGTAAATGGAAAGCCTTTTTTTGATAGAGATGGCGCTATTGCATTGAAAAATCTACCTGCTGAAATTATACAAAAAATTCAGGTTTCTGATTTTAAGACCAAAAAGGAAGAATTATCCAAACAGGAATCTACATCGGATTATTCCAGTATCAACCTGACTATTGATGAAAAGAAAAATAAAGGCTATTTTGGTAAAATTCTTGCCGGATATGGTTCTGATGATCGGTATGAAAGCAGTCTGATCATGAATTTCTTCAATAATAAACAGAAGATAAGTATTTTGGGTTCTTCCAATAATATCAACTCGACCGGTTTTGCCCAGGATGAAGTATTTGATAATATGGGTGGAGGAAGAAACAGCCAGGGGAACGGTGGTAATACCGGGAGAGGAATTACACAGTCTAACTTGTTGGGGATAAACTATTCTGATGACTGGAATAAAAAGTTAAGTGTCACAGGAAGTTATAATTTTGACAATAAAATTAATAATAACGAGAGTACAGTTCGTGAAACCAGTATTTTGCCATCCGGAAATAATTATACAGAATCAAATTCGAAAACCAGAAATGAGAGTACGGGTAATAAAGCCAATTTTGAATTAGAGTATAAAATTGATCCAACAACGCGACTTGTTATTACTCCAAATGTAAGTCAGACACGTTCAAATATTGACTCTGAATCTTCAAGCACGACTACTAAAGATGATGTAGATGGAGAGTTATTAAATACAAGTGTATCTAATCCATATAGAGAAAATACGTCAACCAATTTCTCCAATACAATCAATTTTAATAAAGCTTTTGAAAAAAAAGCAAGAAACGTCAGCCTTGTTTTTACCAATAATAATTCAGATACGGATTCTGATGGTATAGTAAACTCAACAACTGTTTTGTATAAGGATGAGGGTGAATTTATAGATAAGAGATTACAAAAAACAAAAGGACGAAATATCTCAGACTCCTATTCGCTGGATCTTGAATATACGGAACCTATTACAGATTCTTTAAGGATAAGATTCGGAACCGATTTTGATTGGCAAAACACGTCAAACGATTTGAAAACTTTTGATAATGATGTGGAATCTGAATTTTATGGAACTTTGGTTGATTCTGTAAGTAATTATATGAGCTCAAAGCGAAATACGGTAAGTCCAAAAGTAGGGCTTACTCTGAAAAAAAATAAATTTACATTCAACCTGAATTCGAGAACTGCCATTATTGACTTTGATAATCATTCTTTATATGAGAACAAGTCAACAGACTTAGAGAAAAGATATGCTCTGCCTTTTGGAAATCTTCAGTTGCGGTACAAATTTAGCAGATCCAAGTTTTTTACTTTTAAATATGATTATTCAAACGCACTTCCATCAACCACTCAATTAATGCCGGTAGTGGATTTGAATAATTCATTAAATACGGTTACCGGAAATCCAAATTTGGATCCGATAGAGAAAAATACTGTAAATTTTGATTTTAAGAATTTTGATTTCCGCACGCGTTCCGGATACAGCCTATTTGTCAGAGGTGAGTATTTTAGCAATGATGTTGTATCGACTTCTATTTTTGATGATGAAACCGGAAAAAGATTTACAACTTACATCAATATTGCAGGAACTTATAGCGCTACAGTTGGTGGAAATTGGAGTCAATCCATAAAAAAAGACGCACATACGATACGATATGGTATTGGGCTTAATGGTAAATATGATTTTGACAAAGGATTTACAAATGCTATTATGTATAATGCCAAATCTATCTCCATTTCGCCAAAAGCATATTTTACGTACGAATATGGCGAATTGCTTACTATATCACCATCTTATGGCTTGTCTTTCAGTGAAACCAAATATGAAAATACATCTAGAGATGCTAATTCTAATGTAGTACACAGAGCCAATTTGCAAACAACTACATATTGGCCTAAAAATTTAATTTTTGGAAATGATTTTGGTTACACCTATAATTCGAATATTTCCGACGATTTCAAAAAAGATTTTTACCTATGGAATACCAGTTTATCATATGGTTTCTTTGAAAAAACATTATATGCGAAAATAAAAGTTTATGATCTTTTGAATCAAAATCAAAGTGCCACCAGAAGTATTTCTGCAACCTCGATTCGTGACGAAGAAAGTACGGTTTTAAAACGTTATGTAATGTTTTCTGTTGCGTATAAAATCGGGAATTTTGCTGCTGAAAAAGGTTCAAAGAGAAGAGGTGAAGGTGGCGAAAGAGGAGGAAGAGAAAGAGAAGATTAAGTTTTAAATTCCAAAGAAAAAATCCCAAATCCCAAATAATAAAAAGGGCTGATTTACTTGAATCAGCCCTTTTATTTTTAATCTCCGTAAAAAATAGATGTCTTTAATCCGTAACTTGGAATTTGGGATTTTTTATATTTGGATTTTAATTTTTTAGTTTACGATTAATTCTGTGATAAACAGTAAAACGAATAATATCACGATCATAAAAATCAACACCGCTTGCCCGCCTCTGAAAGCTTTTTAAATACCCCAATTCTAACCCCACATTCGGATTGAAATGATAGCGTAATGCAGCGTAAATTCTGTTTTGATCAAAAGTATTTCTTTTATTGTCTTTACCGTAATTCAACAAAATTTCATCAGAAATAGTTCCTTTCAAGCTTCTTTTTTCTTTTTCCCAAAGTGTAAAAGTAGACTGCAAGCGATATCTGAATCGGAAAGAAAAAGAAAAATCGTTTAATAATTCTGTTTTATCGGCTTTTTTTATAAAGCGTTCTTCAATCTGAAAACGATTATGAAAAGTAATTTCTGAAATGTCATTTATAAAAGTGATATCCTGTTGTCCGCGATATTCGGGAACAGAAAATTCAGGATCGGCAAGAGGAGTTTGAGTATTTACACTAAAATAGGCAAACCCGCCACCTAAATCAATATTCTGATTGGCAGGATATCTTCCCTGAATTCTTAAAACCCATAAATTTTCGTGAATGGGATTTAAAAAGCTTCGATTATCTAATTCCGAATGTAGTGACCATTTTTCAGTAATTGGCAAAATATTGTAATAGCGAATCCAGGTTAAAGTTTGATGTTCAATATTTTTTTTGCTTTGTGCTAAAGAAAATTGACTTAAAATAATTAAAAAGAAAAGGAACCTAAGAAATTTCATCTACGTTGTATAAATTCAAGCTGCGAATATATACAAATGAGAGATGATTTTTAGAAAGGTTTTGTGATTTTTAATTTTGGTTTAAATTCTATTTTGTGATTAATAAATGGTGATTTATAAAAAAAAACGAGATACGATTTTTAAAACCGTATCTCGTTTAACCAAACTAACTGTACTTAATTTTTATATTATAGAGAATATTTTAAAGTTATTCCGTAGGTTCTTTGATCACCTAAAACTCCGGCATAATGTCCTGCATTTCCACCAGCTGGCAATAATTGCTCATAATAATCTTTGTTTAGAATATTACGTCCCCAGAAGTGTACAGACAAACCTTCTGTTGCACGGAAACCAAAACGAGCATTAAAAATAGCATAACCCGGAACTACCAAGTATTTTGAAGCTGAAGGACTTGATGAGAATTCAGATCTTGCATAACTATCAAGAGCAATAAAGAATTTCCCCACATTACCAAAGAATTTTGCATCGTTAGTAAATTCACCTCCTACGCTTCCTGCCCATTTAGAAACACCTGGCAAATCAGTTCCTGAAACATCTTTATAGGCCACCTGAACTCCATTAACAGTAGTTCCGGTTTCTTCTAATGGAAGTGGTGCATTTGTGAATTTCACGTATTTACCGTCAGTGTAAGTTCCAGCTGCATATACGCTAAACTGTCTGTTAATTATAAAACTGGCATCTAATTCTGCTCCTCTTACACGTACTTTATCAGCATTAGCAAGGTAACCACGATTTACACCTAATTCAGCAGCCTGAACGTTTGTTTGAAAGTCTTTAATATCTGTATTAAATAATGTAAGGTTCAATATAGCATTTCTGAATGGGGAAGTTTTTACACCTACTTCATAATGATTTACATCCTCAGGTTTAATTACGGCAAGATCGGCTAAAGTTTGACCAGCTGGAGGAGTTGGAAGTCCCGCTACATTCACTCCGATTGGCTTATAGCTTTTTGCGTAGGTTCCGTATGCATTAATTTTATCAGTTGCTTTATAAGATACTGTTATGTTTCCTGAAAAATCTGTTTTGTCTTCATCTGCGTCAAAAGCCTGATTGGTGTAAACTGCTCTCTTAATAGCCAACAATTGTGGATCAGTAGTTTCAAGACCTCCATAAGTTTCACGTAGGTAAGTCGCATCCTTTTTATCGTAATTAAATCTTAAACCTGGTAAAACGTGTAAGCGTTCTGTTATTGCCCAGTCTAATTGACCAAATACTGCCGCACTTGTAGACTTGATTCCGGCATTTGTTTTTATTCCATATCCTTCCAAAAGACCTGGTTCTGCCCATCTTGCTAATGGAACAGGTGTGGATACACCTCCAGCTGGAGTATAATTAACAGGTGATTGAGAGAATCTCCACTGTGCATTCCCTGATTCCTCTGTACCGCGTATTTTTACTTCCTGATCAATAAAGAACACACCTGCAACACCACTTAATTTAGATGATATGTTACCTGCATAACGAACCTCTTGAGTGAATTGTGTATGTCTTGCAGGATTTTGAGATTTAGCAAGTACTTGCAAACCTGTAAAATCTCTGTCATTAGATGGATCCCAAGTCCAAAAACGCCAAGCTGTAGTTGAGGTAAGTGTTCCTCCACCAATTTTTGTATCAATATTAAGGGAAGCTCCACCTAAATCTTGTCCTGAACGCCATGGAGTATCCTGGTCAATTTTACGATCAAAAGCATTTCGACTTGGAAGCTGGTAATTCAAATCAGCAATGATGGCATCAAATTGACGGTAAGCAGCTCTTTTAGTAGGAGCAACACCTGCAATTACCTGGGCATATCCATCTGGACGTTGCGTAGTAAGATCGGCTGCCAACGTAATGTTAGTGTTTTCTGATGGAGTATAAAGTAATTGTCCTCTAAATCCTTGATTGTTAAGAGTGTTTGTGGCTCTTCCTGTTGCAATATTATCGATTAAACCATCACGTTGTGTGCCTGAAAAAGATAGTCTACCTGCAATTTTTTTACTTAAAGCACCTGTGACAGTAGCTTTAGCTTGTAGATAACCATAATTTCCGTAGCTTAATTCAAAGTCAGCACCAGATGTAAAACTTGGTTTACGGGAAGTTATGTTAAAAGCACCGGAAGTTGTGTTTTTACCAAACAATGATCCTTGAGGTCCGCGTAATACTTCAATTTGCTCTACATCAATAAAATCTAAAGTTGTTGCTGCAGGACGAGCGTAATAAACACCGTCAACATAGAAACCAACACCCGGATCGATACCGTCATTGGTAAGACCATAAGGAGAACCTAAACCACGAATATTAATCCCGGTATTTCTAGGGTTGGATGAATATAATTGTACGGATGGGACCAACTCTTTTATACGATTTACGTTAAAAGCTCCGGCCTGTTCAGCTTGTTTTCCGGTTACTACTGAAACAGCAATTGGAATATCCTGAACTTTTTCTATTCTTCTTCTGGAAGAAACTACAACTTCAATAAGTTCGTTTTCTTCTTTTAAAGAAACTTCTAAAAGTGGTACAGGTAAGGTAGTAACTTCTACTTCTGCAGTTTTATAACCTACATATTGTACCAAAAGTGTTAAAGGAAGTTTTTTGCCATTTGTATCAAGGCTGAATTTTCCACTTTCATCTGTAATAGTACTTATAGTGGATCCTTTGATAACTATATTGGCTGCACCTAAAGGGTTTTTTTGTGAATCTGTAATTGTACCTTCAACATTTTGCGCAAAGGATATTGAAAAGGTAAAAATGGATAATATTGTAAGTATATTTTTTATTGAATTTTTCATGTTTATAGTATATATATGTAATTAGTAGAATTTAAATTAAAATTTTTTTTACCAACACATACACATCATAGAAGAATTATTTTTCACTGCTGTGAAATTTGAATTGTTACTTTTTGCCAAAAGATTTTTTGATACATAAGACTTACTTAATTTTACTTTCATGGTTAAAAATTTGTAAATGATTTGTTAATTATTTTTGGCAAATATATATAATATCTATCAATTTAGTAGACTTTGTAAAATATTTTTTTATTTTTTTATCAATGAGGCTATTGTAATGTTCTGCATTGCCTTTAAAGTTTCATCTCTAATAATCATTAAACCGTGTCTTAGACTGCATTCTTCCTCAGTTTTACAATCTGTACAACGCTCATAAAAATTTAAAGAGGCACACGGTAAAAGTGCAATTGCACCATCAAACAGACGGTGAATTTCTGCTAAAGTAATGTCATTTTTAGACTTTATCAAATAATATCCACCAAATTTTCCCTGCTTACTGCTCACAAAACGACCTCGTTTTAGATCTAATAAAATTTGTTCTAAAAACTTTTTAGGAATATTAGCTCCATCAGCAATTTCTATTGTTTTAGAAATGTGATCTTCTTCTTGTTCTGCTAAATAAAGTAAGGCTTTAAGGGCGTATTTTGCTTTGTGTGATAACATCTAATTGAATTATGAATGTAAATTTAAGTTATAAATTCTCAAACTTGAAACCTGAAACTAAAAAAAACTGATAATTAATAGATTTACCAGCCTCCGCTTGAACCTCCACCAGAGAATCCGCCTCCGCCAAATCCTCCACCGAAGCCTCCGCCTCCGGATGATCCGCCGCCGAAACCTCCAAATCCGCCTCCGCTGCTTCTGCCAAGACTACTTAGAAGAATGACATCCATCAGACTAGGGCCTCCACCGTTATTATTACCTGAATTTCCTCCACCGCCTCTTTTATTTCGAGAGAGCAAAATTAATACAATTACAATAATAACAATAAAAGGAAGTATTGGAAAATCTTTTTCTTTGGTTTGTTTGCGTTCACCTTTAAATTTGCCTTTAAAAACATCAATTATAGCATCTGTTCCTTTATCAAGTCCATTGTAAAAACTTCCTGCCTTGAATTCCGGAATGATAATATTTCTGATGATTGTTCCGCCAATTCCTGCAGTTAATCGATCCTCGACACCATATCCGGGATTAATGGCTATTTTCTTTTCGGCTTTAGCCAATAAAATAATGACACCGTTATCATCTTGCTTTGTTCCTCCAATTCCCCAGGTTTGTCCCCATTTAGTAGCTAACTGGCTTACATCTTCTCCTTTAAGGCTTTCGATTGTTATGACTACAATTTGAGTTGTGGTAGAATCTGAATACCGAATTAGTTTTTCTTCCAATTGTGTTTTTTCGGATGCACTTAAAACATTGGCATAATCATAAACTGAAGTTTGTTTTTCGGGTATTTTAGGTATTTCAAATTGTGCAAAAATACTATTACAGATAAATAACGCTATTAACAAGAAGGTAAACTGAAAAATTCCGTTGGAATTTGATATTTTATTTTTGGAAATTTTCATTATTTATCCTTTTGATATTTCGTTAGATAATTCGTTCGCGTCACCTTCAGTCCAAGGAAAGTTCTTCTTTAATTGCTCACCGGCATTTAAGATTCCATCAACAATTCCTTGTTTAAAGTTTCCTGATTTAAACTGTTCCACCATTTTATCTTTGGTACAATCCCAAAAGTCAGATGCAACAACATCATTTATTCCTTTATCTCCGCATATTGCGAAACTTTGATCTTCTACTGCAAAGTAAAATAAAACTCCATTTTGAAGTTGGGTTTCATTCATTTTTAATTCATAAAAAACTTCTAAAGCCCTGTCAAAAGGAACTTTAGAAGTCGTTTTTTCTATATGTACTCTAATTTCGCCGGAAGTATTTTTTTCAGCCACACGAATAGCTTCAACAATTGCCTGTTCATCTTCTTTGGATAAAAAATCTTCTACTTTTGACATTGAAATTATTTTTGAGTTAAGATTAACGGATTAAATTTCAGAATTAATCTGTAATCTAAAATCGTTAATCAAAATATTAAATCTTTTTTAGAATTTTACTTCAACTGGTTTTTCAGCACCTGCAACAGCTTCAAAATATGGTTTTTCTTTGTAACTTAAAAACCAGCTGTTTGGAATTGCAAGAATGTAACCATTGTAATCTTGTACAGCTTCGTTAAAACGAGTTCTGGCTGTTAAAATTTGGTTTTCTGTACTTGCTAATTCGTCTTGTAATTTCAGGAAATTTTCGTTTGCTTTTAATGTCGGATATTGTTCGACAGAAACTAATAACCTTGACAAAGATGAAGATACGCCACTTTGAGCCTGATTGTATTGAGCTAATTGTTCAGGAGTTACATTACTTGGGTCGATTGTTACCGAAGTAGCTTTTGCACGAGCCTCAATTACAGCTGTCAATGTTGATTTTTCGAAATCTGCTGCACCTTTTACTGTGTTAACTAAGTTTCCTATAAGGTCATTTCTTCTTTGGTAAGTAGTACTCACATTTCCCCATTCTTTATTAACTGCTTGATTTTTTTGCAAACCAGTATTTTTAATTCCGATTGACCAAAAAGCAATAATAGCGATAAGCACTACAATAATTCCTACGGGGATTAACCATTTTCTCATGTCTGTTTTATTTTTAAAGTTTATTTTTAAATTTATTTTAATTTACAATTCGTTTTTAATATCTGTCAATTGTGTTTTTATGGTTTCTAATTTACGTATTATTTCGAATTTATCTAATGTTTTCTTTTGTCCTTCTTTCAAATGTGTTTTGGCTCCTTCAAGAGTAAAACCGCGTTCTTTGACCAAATGATAAATTAATTGTAAATTGGTTATATCCTCAGGCGTAAACATTCTGTTGCCTTTAGCATTCTTTTTCGGTTTAAGGATATCAAATTCACTGTCCCAAAAACGTATCAAAGACGCATTGACATTAAAAGCCCTGGCAACTTCGCCAATGCTGAAATATCTTTTATCTTTAGAAAGCTCAATATGCATGATCTTTATTTTTCTATTTTATTCAAACTTACTAATTTTTGCAGGATTAATCTAATGATTGGTTTTCCTGATTTGCTAAATGTGAAATCGCAACATATTCTACTGCTGAAATATTTCCGTAATAAAAATTCAGCGGATTCACGACTCTTCCGTCTTTATGCACTTCATAATGGCAATGTGGTCCTTCCGATCTTCCGGTGCTTCCTACATATCCTATAACATCCCCGCGTTTGACACGTTGTCCGGGTCTGCACTTGTATTTGCTCAAATGGGCATACAAACTTTCATATCCAAAACCATGCCTGATGACTATATGGTTTCCAAATCCGGATGCCGAATTGTCAGCTCTTGCAACAACACCATCTCCGGTAGCATACACAGGTGAACCTGTATTAGCGGTGAAATCCATACCGTTATGCATTTTTCGCACTTTCGTGAAAGGATCGATTCTGTATCCAAAGCCGGAAGCCATTCGTTTTAAATTTTCATTTTGGACTGGCTGAATGGCAGGAATAGCCAATAATAAATTCTTTTTTGTACTTGCCAGTTTCAAAATGTCATCTAATGATTTTGATTGAATTGCCAATTCTTTTGAAAGCTGATCAACTCTTTTGGTTGTGCTGACTACCAATTGCGAATTATTATATCCCTCTAAATCCTTATATCTTTTAATATCCTTAAATCCTGATTTTCTGATAGAATCCGGGATTTCAGCTTTATTAAAATAAACTCTGTAAATATTATTGTCTCTGTCTTCTAAGGCTTCGGTGACATCATCAATTTCATCCATTCTCTTATTTAAAATTGCATATTTTAATTTTAAGTTTTCAATTTCCCGAGCCTGCAAGCGATCTTTTGGAGTTTCAAAATAGGGTGTATTAATTAAAAGTACAAATACTAAAAATCCGAATAGTGCTGAAGCAAGTAAAAACAAAAAGGCATAACCAATTTTGATCCTCTTTTTGGTTTTTATTTTCGTATAAGCCAGATTTTCTGAGTCGTAATAATATTTTACTTTCGCCATATTTTAAAATACCCTATTTTTGCAGCTTATAAAAAAGTTAGTCGAACAAATTTAATAAATGTTTCAGTTGTTCGACCTTTTTTTCAAGTAAAAAAACAATTAGATAATTGAGTCAATTAGATAATTAGATAATGTATTAAATAGGTAATTTATTGTTTTTAACTATCAAATATAGTTTTAGATTGTCAAATTGCCACATTGTCAAATTACCACATTTTCTAATTATCTAATTATCAAATTGGCACATTAAATATAATATGAAATCACAAGACGTACGTAAACAATTTCTAGACTTTTTTAAAAGCAACGGACACTTAATAGTTCCTTCTGCTCCAATCGTTCTTAAAGACGATCCAACTCTTATGTTCAATAACTCGGGAATGGCCCAGTTTAAAGAATATTTTTTAGGAAACGGAACTCCAAAAAGTAAAAGAATAGCCGATACGCAAAAATGTCTTCGTGTTTCAGGAAAACATAACGATCTTGAAGATGTAGGTTTTGATACGTATCATCATACGATGTTTGAGATGTTGGGAAACTGGTCTTTTGGCGATTATTTCAAAAAAGAAGCCATCAACTGGGCTTGGCAATTATTGACCGAAGTTTATAAAATTCCGAAGGAAAATCTGTATGTTTCTGTTTTTGAAGGAAGCAAAGAAGACAATGTTCCGTTTGATCAGGAAGCTTGGGATATCTGGAAAACATTAATCGATGAGGACCGAATTATCCTTGGAAACAAAAAAGACAATTTCTGGGAAATGGGAGATCAGGGACCATGCGGGCCTTGTTCTGAAATTCACGTTGATTTACGTCCGGAAGCTGAAAAAGCATTGGTTACAGGAAAAAGTCTTGTAAACAACGATCACCCGCAAGTAGTTGAAATCTGGAATAATGTATTCATGGAATTCAACCGTAAAGCTGATGGATCTCTGGAAAAACTTCCTGCACAACACGTAGATACCGGAATGGGATTTGAGCGTTTATGTATGGCTTTGCAAGGAAAAACATCCAATTATGATACTGATGTATTTACTCCGCTTATCGAGAAAGTTGAGCAAATTACAGGTTTAAAATATACATCTGATGAAGTTAAAAACATCAGTGAAGAACAAAATAAAACCAATATTGCAATTCGTGTAATTGTAGATCACGTTCGTGCGGTTGCATTCGCAATTGCCGACGGACAATTACCATCAAATACTGGAGCTGGTTACGTAATTCGTAGAATTTTGCGTCGTGCTATTCGTTACGGATTTACATTTTTGGATACGAAAGAGCCTTTTATCAATAAATTGGTTGAAGTTTTAGCAAACCAAATGGGAGAATTTTTCCCGGAAATCAAATCGCAGCAACAATTGGTTACCAATGTAATTCGTGAAGAAGAAGCGTCTTTCTTAAGAACTTTGGATCAGGGATTGCAATTGTTGGATAACGTAATTGCACAAACTTCTGGTTCAGAAGTTTCTGGTGCTAAGGTTTTTGAATTGTATGATACATTTGGTTTTCCAAAAGATTTGACAGCTTTAATTCTAAAAGAAAAAGGCTTTTCATATAATGAAGAAGAATTTGAAGTTGAATTACAAAAACAAAAAACACGTTCACGCGCAGCATCAGAAGTTTCAACAGAAGACTGGTCAGTTTTAATTCCTGGAAATGTAGAAACGTTTGTGGGTTATGATAAAACAGAAAATGACGTTAAAATCACCAGAATTCGTAAAGTTGATTCTAAAAAAGACGGAATTTTGTATCAAATCGTTTTAGACAATACACCTTTTTACCCGGAAGGTGGAGGACAAGTGGGTGATAAAGGAACGTTGGTTTCTGCAAACGAAACGATCGAAATCATCGACACGAAGAAAGAAAACAATTTAATTTTGCATTTTGCAAAACAATTGCCTGAAAATATTGAAGCTGGTTTTACAGCAAAAGTAAATAACGATTTAAGAGGTTCAACTTCTAAAAATCACTCTGCTACGCATTTAATGCATTTGGCTTTGAGAAACCTTCTTGGAACTCACGTAGAGCAAAAAGGTTCATTGGTAAATCCGA
>Ga0247810_10000994_pt1 | contig 20352 bp, 15 predicted proteins | sample UWRJL119311C1_FD_179918 | JGI IMG/M metagenome (GOLD analysis project Ga0247810, IMG submission 179918) | Plant litter microbial communities from Arlington Agricultural Research Station in Wisconsin, United States - UWRJ-L119-311C-1 | ecosystem: Environmental > Terrestrial > Plant litter >... | reverse complement strand
CTGGCGCCGTGGATGATGAGGTCGCGCAGCACCCGGCGCACCCCCTCGTGGAGCACCGGCCAGGACTGTGTCACGTGCGCGCCGGGTCCGCCAGGACACCGGCGAAGGCGAGCTCGGCCGCGCCGATCATGAGCAGGTCGCTGCCGAGCTGCGCGCGCACGATCCGCACGCACTCGAAGGGGGCGCGCAGCGACTGTTCCGCGACCCGCTCGGTGAGGAAGTCGGGGTCGCGGGCGAGGATCGAGGCGAGGAAGCCGCCGAGGACGATCACCTGCGGGTTGAGCACGTTGACGGCGTTGCGCAACGACGTGCTGAGGAACTCCAGCTGCGCGTGCACGAGGGCCGTCACGGCCGGGTCGTCGGAGGCGAGCAGCGCGGCCTCGAGCTCGTCCTCGTCCGCCGACGGGAGACCGAGCGCCCGCAGCAGGGCGGCTCGGCTGACCTCTGCCTCGAGCGCGCCCTCGTCCGGATCGTCGGAGCGGCCGGCCGAGCTGTTCACCCGGATGTGTCCGAACTCCCCCGCGTAGCCCTCCGCACCCCCGAGCGGAACGCCGCCGACGATGATGCCGCCGCCGATGCCGCTCGCGCCGCCGTTGAGATAGACGAGGTCGCTCATCCCGCGACCGGCGCCGAACAGCTTCTCGGCCATCGCGCCGAGCGAGGCGTCGTTGGCCGCCTGCACCGGCAGGCCCGTCGCCTCCGCCAGGCGGGCCGCGATCGGCTCGTCCACCCAGCCGAGGTGCGGGGCGAGTCGCACGAGGCCGTCCGCCGCGCGGACGAGCCCCGGGACGGCGACGCCGACCCCCACGATCCGGGCGTCGCCGTGCTGCGAGCGCAGGCGATCGATGGCCTGGGCGCTGAGACGTACCGCGTCCTCGACGCTGGGGGCCGCCTCCGTGTCGATCCTGAACCGCTCGACCACGGTGCCGCCGAGGCGGACGAGACCGACCGTGATCGCGTCGACCTCGGGGTTCACGGCGACGCCGAGCACGCGGGGGTCGGCGTGCACCGTAGGGCTCGGGCGACCGACGCTCGTCGCAGGGCCCGGCTCGGATTCGAAGGCGAGGCCGAGGGCGGTCAGTTCGGAGACGAGGGCGGCGATCGTCGAGCGGTTGAGGCCGGTGCGGGCGGTCAACTGCGATCGCGGCTGCGAGCCGTCGTGGTGCAGGGCGGTGAGAACCGTCGAGAGGTTGTGGCGCCGCGTCTGGTCGCTGCTCGCTCCGCTACCCCCTCGTGCCATGCGATCACTGTAGTTGGTTGACGTGCGGGGGCGTGCGACATATGTTGTGTTCACAAACATTCACCGACGGAGTTGGATCATGACCCTCACCCCCACGCGCGACGACAAGTTCTCCTTCGGACTCTGGACGGTCGGCTACAACGGCACCGACCCCTTCGGCGGCCCGACCCGACCCGCGCTCGACGTGGTGTACGCGGTCGAGAAGCTCGCCTCGTTGGGCGCCTACGGCCTGACCTTCCACGACGACGACCTCTTCGCCTTCGGCTCGACCGACGCCGAGCGGCAGAAGCAGATCGACCGGCTGAAGGGCGCGCTCGCCGACACCGGCCTCATCGTGCCGATGGTGACCACCAACCTCTTCAGCGCCCCCGTCTTCAAGGACGGCGGCTTCACCGCGAACGACCGTTCGGTGCGGCGCTATGCGCTGCGGAAGGTGTTCCGTCAGCTCGACCTCGGCGCCGAGCTCGGCGCGAAGACCTTCGTCATGTGGGGCGGCCGCGAAGGCGCCGAGTACGACTCCGCCAAAGACATCCGCGCGGCCCTCGAGCGCTACCGCGAGTCGGTCAACCTGCTCGGCGACTACGTCACCGACAAGGGCTACGACATCCGCTTCGCGATCGAGCCGAAGCCGAACGAGCCCCGCGGCGACATCCTGCTACCGACCCTCGGCCACGCGATCGCGTTCATCGACTCGCTCGAGCGCCCGGAGCTCGTCGGCGTCAACCCGGAGGTCGGGCACGAGCAGATGGCCGGGCTCAACTTCGCCGCCGGCATCGCGCAGGCGCTGTACCACGGCAAGCTCTTCCACATCGACCTCAACGGCCAGCGCGGCATCAAGTACGACCAGGACCTCGTCTTCGGCCACGGCGACCTGCACAACGCCTTCGCCCTCGTCGACCTGCTCGAGAACGGCGGCCCCGGCGGCACTCCCACCTATGACGGACCCCGCCACTTCGACTACAAGCCGTCGCGCACCGAGGACGAGAAGGGCGTGTGGGAGTCCGCTTCGGCCAACATGCGCACCTACCTGCTGCTCAAGGAGCGCGCCGCCGCCTTCCGGGCCGACCCCGAAGTGCAGGAGGCGCTCGCCGCGGCGAAGGTTCCGGAGCTCCTCGAGCCGACCCTCAACGAGGGCGAGACCTACAACCAGTTCCTGGCGGACACCTCCGCTTATGAGAACTTCGACGCGGACGCGTACCTCGGCGGAAAGGGCGGCGGATTCGTCCGCCTGCAGCAGCTCGCGACCGAGCACCTCCTCGGCGCCCGCTGACCCGTTTGCACAAGCCTGGCCCGTTTGCATAAAACAGGAATCCGGGGCCGATCCGGGCTGAAGGAACCCTTTTCAGCCCGTTTTCGGCCCCTGGTTCCTGTTTTACGAAAGGAATGACTGTGACGCTGGTCGCGGGGGTCGACTCGTCGACCCAGAGTTGCAAGGTGGTCGTGCGCGACCTCGAGTCGGGCCTCGTGGTGCGTTCGGGGCGGGCGCCGCACCCGGACGGCACCTCGGTCGACCCGGCCGCGTGGTGGGACGCCCTCCAGGCGGCGATCGCCGAGGCGGGCGGGCTGGATGACGTGGCCGCGATCTCGATCGGCGGTCAGCAGCACGGCATGGTCGTGCTCGACTCCGCCGGCCGGGTGATCCGCCCCGCGCTGCTCTGGAACGACACCCGCTCCGCGCAGGCGGCCGCCGACCTCGCGGCCGAGTTCCCCGACATCGTCGCCCGCACCGGCTCCTCCCCGGTCGCCTCCTTCACCGCGACCAAACTGCGGTGGCTCCGCGACGCGGAGCCGGACAACGCGTCGCGCGTGGCGGCCGTCGCGCTGCCCCACGACTGGCTCACGTGGCGCCTCCGCGGCTTCGGACCCGACGACGCCGCCCTCGATGAACTCGTCACCGACCGCTCGGACGCGAGCGGGACGAGTTACTGGAGGCCCTCCGGCTCGTACGACCGGACACTCCTGGTGGCGGCCCTCGGGCACGACGTGATCCTGCCGCGGGTGCTCGGGCCGTCCGAGAGTGTGACGGCCGGCGCCATCGTGGTCGGCGCCGGCGCGGGCGACAACGCGGCTGCGGCCCTCGGGCTCGGTGCCGCGGTCGGCGACGTGGTCGTGTCGATCGGCACCAGCGGAACGGTCTTCGCCGTCACCCCCGACCCGGTGTTCGACGAGAGCGGCGCGGTCGCGGGCTTCGCGGATGCGACGGGCAACTTCCTCCCGCTCGTCGCGACGCTCAACGCCGCGCGCGTGCTGGACTCCGTCGCCGGGCTGCTCGGCGTCGACCACGAGGAGCTCGGTCGACTCGCGCTGGCGGCGACGCCGGGGGCGGATGGCCTCGTGCTGCAGCCCTACTTCGAGGGCGAACGGACCCCCAACCTGCCTGACGCGACGGCGACCCTGTTCGGCATGAGCCTCGGCTCCACGACGCGCGAGAATCTCGCGCGCGCCGCGATCGAGGGCATGTTGTGCGCGCTGGCCGATGGTCTCGCCGCCGTGACGCGCCTCGGCGTCGATGCCCGCCGCATCCTGCTCATCGGAGGTGCCGCCCAGAACGAGGCCGTCCAACGCATCGCCGCGCAGGTCTTCGACGTCCCGGTCTCGATCCCGACGCCCGGCGAGTACGTGGCTCTGGGTGCGGCCCGCCAGGCCGCGTGGGCCCTCACGGGCACCCTGCCCACCTGGCCCGTGCCGGCGGTAGCCGTAGCCCCCGACCACCACCCGCTCATCCGCGCCCACTACGCCGCCCGCCGTTAACGCCCCGCGAGTTACCACTCCTGGTCGCGTCCCGGGGCTCCAAGGAGCTCGAGGCGACAAGAAGTGGCAACTCGCGGAGGGGTCAGGCGGCGGGGGGTGCGGTGGACTCGCGGGTGACGAGGTGCGTGGCGAGGTCCATGCGCGGGGTGGACGGCAGCGGCTGCTCGGCCATGCGGATGACGAGGCGAGCCGCCTCCTCCGCCATCTGGAGGAGAGGCTGGTGCACGGTCGTGAGGGCCGGGCTCGACCACTGGGCGAGCTGGAGGTCGTCGTAGCCGACGATCGACAGGTCCGTGGGAACACGGAGGCCCAGAGTGCGGGCCGCCTCGATCACGCCGAGCGCCTGCAGGTCGCTGCCGGCGAAGATCGCGGTGGGGCGGTCGGGCAGGGCGAGCAGCTCGAGGGCCACGTCCCGGCCGCCGTCGACGGCGAAGTTTCCGAAGCGGACCAGGCGCTCGTCGACGGCCACACCGGCCGCACTCATGGCGGAGCGGAAGCCGTCGAGTCGCGCGTAAGAGCACATCATGTCGTCGCGGCCCGTGATCATGGCGATGCGGGTGTGCCCCAGTTCGAGCAGGTGCCGGGTGGCGGCGAGCCCGCCCGACCAGTTCGCGGATCCGACGGACGGGACGTCGGGGGCCGGGTCGCCGGCCGGGTCCACGACCACGAAGGGGATGGCCCGCGATCGCAGTTTCGCCTTCGCCTCCTCCGCCAGATCCGAGAAGACGAGGACGACTCCCATCGGCCTCCGCCGCAGCACCCCGTCGATCCAGTCGGCCGCGGGTGAGTGCCGGTCGCCCGACTCGGTGAGCACGACGCTCATGCCGCCGGCGCGCGCGATGTTCTCGACGCCGCGGATGATCTCCATCGCCCAGGCCGTCTCGAGCTCGGGGAAGACGAGTTCCAGAAGCCCGCCCGGGTTGGTCCGGCCGGTGCGCCGCTGGTACCCGGCCTGGTCAAGCAGGGCCTCCACGCGGGCACGGGTGGTCGCCGAAACGTCCGGACGGCCGTTGAGGACCTTGGAGACGGTGGCAAGGGAAACCCCGGCCTGACCGGCAAGTTCCACGAGAAGGACGCGTTCTTCGGCCACAGGATCTCCATATGTTGTGAAAAACAACTTGTGCCGCGGGCAGGGGTTGCCTAGGCTCGGCACATCCTAATCACTTTCGACGCGGTTGTCGAAACTTTCGAGAGGCGTTCAATGATGAACACACGCAGCATGAGGAAATACCTCGCTGTCGGTGCCGCCGCCGCGGTCACCCTCGGCGCGTTGTCCGGTTGCACCCCCGGCGGGGACGACGACGGGAAGACGACCATCACCTGGTGGCACAACGGCACCGGCGAACCGCTCCTCGGATTCTGGGAGGACGTCGCCGCCGAGTTCGAGGCGGACCACCCGGACGTCGATGTGGTCGTGCAGGCGTACCAGAACGAGGAGCTGCAGCGCACCCTCATCCCCAACCAGCTGCGCACCGGCGCGGGGCTCGACCTCTTCCAGCAGTGGGGCGCCGGCGAGCTCGCCGCCCAGGTCGAGGCCGGCTACGTCATGGACATCAGCGACCAGGTCTCCTCCGAGGTCGACGCGCTCGGCGGCGTCGTCGCCCCGTGGCAGGTGGACGGCAAGACCTACGGGCTGCCGTTCAACTTCGGCATCGAGGGCTTCTGGTACAACAAGGACCTCTTCGCCCAGGCCGGCATCACCGAGACCCCGACCACGCTCGACGAGCTCAACGACGCCGTCCAGTCGCTGAAGGAAGCGGACATCACGCCCATCGCCGTCGGCGCGGGCGACAAGTGGCCGGCCGCGCACTACTGGTACAACTTCGCCCTCAAGTCCTGCTCGCCGGAGGTGCTGCAGGAGGCACAGGTGAGCTACGACTTCAGCGACCCCTGCTTCGTCGACGCGGGCGACCTGCTCGAGGAGTTCATCGCCAGCGAGCCCTTCCAGGAGGGCTTCCTCGCCACCAGCGCCCAGCAGGGCGCGGGCAGCTCGGCCGGCATGCTCGCCACGGGCAACGCCGCCATGGAGCTCATGGGCCACTGGAACCCCGGCCAGATGGGCGGCATCCTCCAGGAGGAGACCGGCTCGGCGGAGGCGACCCCGCCCGAGTTCCTCGGCTGGTTCAACTTCCCGGCGATCGACGGCGCGCAGGGCGACCCCACGGCCGCCCTCGGTGGAGGCGACGGCTTCTCCTGCTCCGCCTGGGCGCCCCCGGAGTGCGTCGAGCTCATGCAGTACATCTCGAGCGTCGACGTGCAGACCCGCTTCGGTGAGCTGGGCGCCGGCGTCCCGGTGACCCCGGGCTCGGAGGCCGGCATCGCCGACCCCAACCTGCAGCAGGTGCTCGAGGGTCTTCAGTCCTCGTCCTACGTGCAGCTCTGGCTGGACACCGCCTACGGCCCCACGGTCGGCGGAGCGATGAACGACGGGATCGTGGCGCTCTTCGGCGGCCAGGGATCGTCGAAGGACATCGTCGAGGCGATGAAGAACGCCGCGGCAACGCTCTAGCTCCATGGTCGACACCCTTGTGAAAGCCGGGCCCGCGGTCTCCGCGGGCCCGGCCCTCGCCCGGAGGCGCCCTCGCGACGCACGCGGGGCCCTCCTCATCTGGGCCTTCGCCGGCCCGGCCCTCCTCGTCTACGCGGGATTCGTCCTGCTGCCGGTGGTGCTCGCCGCCGTCTACAGCTTCTTCAACTGGAACGGACTCAGCGAGCTCGACCGGTTCATCGGCTTCGACAACTACGTCCGGGCCATCACCGACCCCGTGTTCCAGAACGCGATCGTGCACAACCTGGCGATCGTCGCGCTGTCCCTCCTCGTGCAGGGGCCGCTCGCGATCCTGCTCGCCCTCCTGCTCAACCGGCCGCTGCGGGGCCGCACCCTCATCCGCACCCTGATCTTCGTCCCCTACGTGCTCAGCGAGGTCGTCGCCGGCCTGTCCTTCAAGCTGCTGCTGCCGCCGGACGGCCCCGTCGACTCCCTGCTGACCGCCCTCGGCTGGGCCGGTGACAAGCCGAACTGGCTGGCCGACCCGGACTTCGCCTTCTGGACCCTCTTCGTCGTCCTCACCTGGAAGTACCTCGGCTTCGCGATCATCCTCATGCTCGCCGGCCTCCAGGGGGTGCCGGAGGAGCTCGGCGAGGCCGCCGCGATCGACGGTGCGAGCTGGTGGCAGATCCAGCGCCACATCACGCTGCCGCTGCTCGGCCCGACGATCCGCATCTGGGCGTTCCTGTCCGTCATCGGCTCGCTGCAGCTCTTCGACATGGTGCGCATCCTCACCAACGGCGGCCCGGTCAACGCGACAGCGACGATGGCGACCTACATGGTGGATTACGGGAACGGCCGCGGCCAGGTCGGCTACGGCAGTGCCGTCGCCGTCATCCTCTTCGTGATCTCGCTCGTGATCGCCCTCCTCTACCAACGCTTCGTCCTGCGCCGCGACCTCGCCGGCGCCATCACGAGAGGCACCTGATGACCACGCACGCTCCCCTCGCCGGCCGGAGGAAGGTGGACGCGGGGCTCCCGTTCGTCTACCTGGTCGCCCTGGTCATCGTCGGCGTCACGATCGCGCCGGTCGTCTACGTCGTGATCGGCGGCTTCCGCACGACGGGCCAGATCAACGCCGACCCCGGCGGCTGGCCCGACCCGTGGGTGCTCGACAAGTACGCCGGCGTCTTCTCGAACCCGAACTTCTGGACGCAGTTCCTCAACAGCTCGATCGTGGCGCTCCTCACCACCGCCGGCGTCGTCCTGCTCGGGGTGATGGCGGCCTTCGTGATCGCCCGCTACTCCTTCCGGGGCAGGAACGTGCTGTTCTCCCTGTTCACGGCCGGGCTGCTCTTCCCGCTGACGGTCGCGGTGCTGCCGCTGTTCACGATGCTGCGCGGCCTCGGGCTGCTCGGCAGCCTCGCGGCGGTGATCATCCCGCAGATCGCCTTCGCCCTGCCGACGACGATCATCATCCTCGTCCCCTTCCTCCGGGCGATCCCGGCCGAGCTCGAGGACGCGGCCATGATCGACGGCACCAACCGCTTCGGCTTCTTCTGGCGCGTGCTGCTGCCGCTGTCCTGGCCCGGCCTCATCACGGTGGGCGTCCTCGCCTTCGTGGCGAGCTGGAACGCCTACCTCCTGCCGCTGCTGCTTCTCGGCAATCCGGCGACGGCGACCCTGCCGGTCGGGGTGCAGTACTTCTCGACCGCGTACTCGCAGGACACCGCGGGCGTCCTGGCCTTCACCTCCGTGGCGATGATCCCGGCGCTCCTCTTCTTCACGCTCGCCCAGCGCCGCATCGTCGGCGGGCTGAGCGGGGCGGTGAAGGGATGACCGCCGTGTGGCACGACACCTCCCTGCCCCTGGCGGAGCGGGTCGAGGCCCTCATCACCGAACTCACCGTCGCCGAGAAGGTCGCCCAGCTCTACGGCATCTGGGTCGGCGCCTCCAACGAGGGTGGCGAGGTCGCCCCGAACCAGCACGAGATGGGCGACGAGATCGACCTCGACGCGATGCTGCCGCTCGGCCTCGGCCAGCTCACCCGGCCCTTCGGGACGGCACCGGTCGACCCGGCCGTGGGCGCTCTGTCGCTCATGCGGACGCAGCAGCGGATCGTGCAGGGCAGCCGCCTCGGCATCCCGGCCGTCGCCCACGAGGAGTGCCTCGCCGGCTTCGCGGCCTGGAAAGCCACGGCCTACCCGGTCCCGCTGTCGTGGGGTGCCTCCTTCTCCCCCGACCTGGTGGAACGGATGGCCCGCCGCATCGGCGATGACATGCGCTCCGTCGGCGTGCACCAGGGCCTCGCCCCCGTGCTCGATGTCGTGCGCGATGCGCGTTGGGGCCGCGTCGAGGAGACCATCGGCGAGGACCCGTACCTGGTCGGCACGATCGCAAGCGCCTACGTGCGCGGCATCGAGGCGAGCGGGGTCGTGGCCACGCTCAAGCACTTCGTCGGGTACTCGGCCTCCCGGGCGGGGCGCAATCTCGCGCCGGTCTCCGTGGGACGCCGCGAGCGCGACGACGTGCTGCTCCCGCCCTTCGAGATGGCGGTGCGGGAGGCGGGGGTGCGCTCGATCATGCACTCCTACACGGACACGGACGGCATCCCGTCCGCCGCCGACACCTCGCTGCTGACCGATCTGCTGCGGGACGAGTGGGGCTTCGAAGGAACCGTCGTCGCCGACTACTTCGGCATCGCCTTCCTCAAGACCCTGCACCGTGTCGCCGGCACGTGGGAGGAGGCCGGTGCGGCCGCGCTCGAGGCCGGCGTCGACGTGGAGCTGCCGACCGTCAAGGGCTTCGGCCCGGCCTTCGTGTCGGCCGTCGAGAGCGGTGCCGTCGACGAGGCACTCGTCGACCGGGCGCTGCGGCGGGTCCTGCTGCAGAAGGCACAGCTCGGCCTGCTCGACGCCGACTGGTCGCCGGTGCCGCCGGCTCTGCGCGGGGTCGACCTCGAGGACGCGGAGGCGGTGCGCGGGGCGATCGACCTCGACTCCCCCGCCAACCGGGCGATCGCCCGGGAACTCGCGGAGCGTTCCATCGTCCTCCTGTCCAACGACGGCACCCTGCCGCTCGCCGCGCCCGCGCGCATCGCCGTCATCGGGCCGACCGCCGACGACCCGCACGCGGTGCTCGGCTGCTACTCCTTCCCCGCCCATGTCGGGGTGCACCACCCGGAGTTCGCGACCGGGATCGACCTGCCGACGCTGCTCGATGCCGTACGCGCGGAGTTCCCTGACTCGGAGGTCCACCACGTGGCGGGCACGACGATCGACGGCGGGGAGACCGACTTCGCCGCGGCGCTCGACCTCGCCCGCACCGCCGACGTCGTCGTGCTCGCCCTCGGCGACCGAGCCGGGCTGTTCGGCCGCGGCACTACCGGCGAGGGCTGCGACGCGGAGGACCTGCGCCTGCCGGGCGCCCAGCAGCAGCTGCTCGAAGCGGTGCTCGATGCGGGCACGCCCGTGGTCGCGGCACTGCTGGCCGGGCGGCCCTACGCGCTCGGGACGGCACCGGACCGGGCTGCCGCGATCGTCGAGGCCTTCTTCACCGGGGAGGAGGGCACCGGTGCGATCGCCGGGGTCCTCTCCGGTCGGGTCAACCCGAGCGGACGCCTCCCCGTGAGCGTGCCGGCGCACCCGGGGGCGCAGCCGTCCACCTACCTGGCCGCGCCGCTCGCCCGCCGCAGCGGGGTGTCGAACATCGACCCCACCCCCGCCTACGCCTTCGGGCACGGCGTGGGCTACACGACCTTCGCCTGGTCGGACCTGTCGCACGAGCCGTCGGCGACGACCGACGGGTCCCTCGCGGCGGAGCTCACGGTTACCAACACCGGCGACCGCGACGGGGTCGAGGTGGTGCAGCTGTACCTGCACGACCCGGTCGCGTCGGTCGTGCGACCGGAGGTGCGACTGATCGCCTATGCGCGGGTGGAGCTGGTGGCCGGCGGCAGCGCGAGGGTCGCGTTCTCGATCCCCGCCGATCTCGCCCAGTTCACCGGACGCGATGGACGACGGGTCGTGGAGCCCGGCGCCCTCGAGCTGCGCTTCGGCGCCTCCTCCTCCGACATCCGCCTGACCGCGCACGTCGAGCTGACCGGCCCGGCCCGCACGGTCGACACGACCCGCGCCCTCCACGCCCAGGTCACGGTGCACTGACCTCCCCACCGCGGGGGAGGTCAGGCGCGCGGGGGCGCCGTCGACTCGCGGGGGACGAGCTGCGGGACGGGGTGCGGGATGGGGCCGACCTGGCCGTCGGTGACGAGTTCGAGCAGGGTCGACATGACCGTGCGCCCGAGCTCGGCGAAGTCCTGGCGCACCGTGGTGAGCGGCGGGCTGAAGTGCTCCGCCTCGGGGATGTCGTCGAAGCCGACGATGCTGACGTCACCCGGCACGCTCACGCCGTGCGCGGTGAGCGCGTGGATGAGCCCGAGCGCCATCTGGTCGTTGCCGGAGAAGATCGCGGTGAAGCCGCGTGCAGCCGCGAGCTGCTCGCCGATCCGGAAGCCGCTGTTCGGCGACCAGTCGCCGACGAGCGGCTCCCGCGCGACCAGCCCGTGTGCCGCGAGGGCCGCGCGCCACCCCCGGACACGCTCGGCCGCGTCCATCGAGGTGTCGGGTCCGGCGACGTGCACGATCTCGCGGTGCCCGAGACCGATGAGGTGTTCGGTCGCTGCGTAGGCGCCCTGGTACTGGTCGAGGGAGACGCTGAGGAGACCGGAGCGACCGCTCGGCTCGACGGCGATGAGCGGGGCGCCGAGGTCGATGCCCCGGATCGCCTCGAGCGCGGCCCGGTGCGAGGCGATGAGGACGACCGCCTCCACGTTCTGCGCGAGGAGCAGCTGGACGGCGCTGCGCATCGAGGCGGAGTCGACCTCAAGCATGCTCGCCGTGCTGACCAGGTAGCGCGCCTTGCCGGCCGCCTCGCTGAAGCCGAGGACGGTGCTCGACGGCCCGTAGTCCGGGTTGCCGGTGGTGATGAGACCGATGGTCCGCGAGCGCCGGGTGACGAGCGACCGTGCGGCCGTGCTCGGCACGTAGCGCAGCTGCCGGATGGCGTCCTCGACGCGCGCCCGGGTGGCCGGCCGCACGTTGGGCAGGTTGTTGACCACCCGCGACACGGTCTGGTGCGACACCCCGGCGAGGCGCGCGACGTCGAAGATCGTCGCGGTGCGCGCCTTGGACTCCTCGGTCACCGCTGCTCGTGCCTCCTCGGGTGCGGTCGATGCACGACGGCTTCCCGCGATTTTACCGGTGGCCTCACCGTCGGGCGGCCGTCAGCACCCGCTGGAGCAGGATGAACACGAGGAGCAGGGCGCCGATGACGATCTTCGTCCACCAGGAGCTCAGGGTCCCCTCGAAGCTGATGATGGTCTGGATGATGCCGAGCAGCAGCACCCCGAGCAGCGAGCCGAGCACGAAACCGTAGCCACCGGTCAGCAGGGTGCCGCCGATGACCACCGCCGCGATGGCGTCCAGCTCCAACCCGACACCGGTGAGCCCGTAGCCGGACAGCGTGTAGAGGGAGAAGAGGAGACCGGCGAGCGCCGAGCAGAATCCGCTGATCACATAGACCAGCACCTTCGTGCGCGCGACCGGCAGGCCCATGAGCTTTCCCGAGTACTCGCTGCCGCCGAGCGCGTAGACGGTGCGGCCGGTGCGGGTGTGGTGCAGCACGATGAACGCGACGATGACGACGAGGATCGCGACGATGACGCTCGGGCTGATCGAGATCTTCGGCGCGAGCACGATCCGTCGCGCGAGCGCCGTGAAGAAGGGGTCGGTTATCGGAATCGAGTCGAGGCTGATGATGTAGCAGAAGCCCCGGGCGAAGAACATCGCCGCGAGCGTCACGATGAACGGTTGGATCTTGAAGTAGTGGATCACCAGCCCCGATGCGAGCCCGATCAGCGAGCCGACGACGAGGGCCGTGACGATGATGACGAGCGGATTCCAGCCGGCCTGGGCGAGCGACGCCGTGATCATCGTGGTGAGCGCGACGACCGCGCCGACCGAGAGGTCGATCCCGCCGGTGAGGATCACGAAGGTCATCCCGACCGCGAGCACGATGAGGAAGGCGTTGTCGACGAAGAGGTTGAGCACGACCTGCGGCGACGCGAAGTTGCGGTACCGGCTCGCGCCCACGATGAAGATCGCGACGAGGAGGAACAGGCTCGCGTACACCGAGGCGTAGCGCGGGGACGGGGCGAAGCGCTTCACGCGCCCGAGGAGGGTGGTGGCGGTGCTCATGCGACGGGTGCTCCAGACTTCACGACGGGGAGGGGGCGACGCCTGCGCTGCATCCATTCCTGGGCGACGGGCGACTGCAGCAGGCAGACGGCGATGACGACGATCGCCTTGAAGACGAGGCTGACCTCCTTGGGGATGCCAGCCGTGTAGACGGTCGTGGTGAGCGTCTGGATGACCAGCGCGCCGACGATCGTCCCGGTGATCGAGTACCGGCCGCCCATGAGCGAGGTGCCGCCGATGACGACGGCGAGGATCGCGTCCAGCTCGATCCAGAGCCCGGCGCTGTTCGCGTCGGCCGCCGTCACGTTGGACGAGATGATGAGCCCGGCGATGCCGGCGCACAGACCGCTGAAGATGTACGCGGACCAGACGATGCCGCGCGATCGCACCCCGGCGATCCGGCTGGCGGCCGGGTTGATGCCGACGGACTCGATGAGCAGGCCGAGCGCGGTGCGCCGCGTCACGAGGGCGACGGCCGCGATCATCGCGATCGCGATCACCACGGCGGCCGGCAGCCCGAACCAGTGCCCGGAGCCGATCTGCTTGAACGGCGCGCTGGCGATGGTGAGGATGTTGCCCTCGGTGATGAGCATCGCGATGCCGCGCCCGGCGGTCATGAGGATGAGCGTCGCGACGATGGGTTGGATGCCGAAGAGCGCGACGAGCAGGCCGTTCCACGCGCCGAGGACGAGTGAGAAGCCGATCGAGATGCCGATGGCCGTGAGCACGACCCCCACGTCGTCGCCGTTGCCGGAGTCGCGGATGATCGTGCAGGCCAGGGCCCCCGAGATCGCCGCGATCGCGCCGACCGAGAGGTCGATGCCGCGGGTGGCGATGACGAGCGTCATGCCGAGCGCCACCAGGAGGGTGGGCGCTCCGTTGCGCATGATGTCGATGAGGCTGCCGAACAGGTAACCGTTCTTCACGGTTACCGTGAAGAAGGAGGGCGTGACCAGCACATTGAAGATGAGCAGCGCCACGAGGGCGGCGACCGGCCAGAACAGGCGGCTGCGGGTGACCGTGCGTACGAGGTTCATTCCCCGTCCTCCGTTCCACTGGCGATGAGGGTCATGATCTGGCCGACGGTGATGTCCTCGTTGGGCAGGTCGGCGACCTTGCGGCGATCGCGCATGACGGCGATCCGATGACTGAGACGCAGTACCTCCTCCAACTCGGCGGAGATGAAGATGACGCTCATCCCCTCGTCCGCGAGGCTCGCGACGAGCTTCTGGATCTCGGCCTTCGCCCCGACGTCGATGCCGCGGGTGGGCTCGTCGAGGATGAGCAGGTGGGGCGCGACGGCCAGCCAGCGGGCGAGCAGCACCTTCTGCTGGTTGCCGCCGGACAGGTTGCCCGCGAGCGCCTCCGGGTTGGCCGGGCGGATGTTGAGCGCCTGGATGTAGCTCTGCGCGAGCTCGTCCTGGCGGCGGCGCGGGATGCGTCGCAGCCAGCCGCGGTCCGACTGGAGGGCGAGCACGATGTTGTCGCGCACGGTCAGCTCGTCGACGATGCCCTCGGTCTTGCGGTTCTCGGACGAGAACGCGATGCGCTCCCGGAGAGCGGCCCGCGGCGTACGGAGGCGCTTGCGCACCCCGAGCACCTTCGTTTCGCCGCTGTCGGCGTGGTCGGCGCCGGCGACGAGACGGGCGACCTCGGTGCGACCCGAGCCGAGGAGTCCGGCCAGGCCGAGGATCTCCCCCTCGTGCACCTCGAGGTCGAAGGGCTCGACGGAGCCGGTGCGACCGAGACCGGTCGCCGAGAAGAAGGGCACCTCCCCGTCCTCCCCGTCGGCAGACTGCGCGTGAGTGCGGCTCGAGATGTTCTCCAGGTCGGCGATCTCCTTGCCGATCATCTTGTGCACGAGTTCGATCCGGAGGATGTCGGTCGTCAGGTACTCGCCGACGAGCCCGCCGTTGCGGAGCACCGTCAGGCGGTCGGAGATCTCGTAGACCTGATCGAGGAAGTGGGAGACGAAGAGGATCGCGACGCCGTCGTCCTTGAGACGGCCGATGACCCGGAACAGCTCGGCCACCTCATCGGCGTCGAGGCTGGAGGTCGGCTCGTCGAGCACGAGCACCTTAGCGTCGATGTCCGTCGCCCGCGCGATCGCGACGAGCTGCTGGACGGCGAGCGAGTGCGACCCGAGCTCGGAGCGCGGGTCGATGTCGAGATTGAGGCGAGCCAGCAGCTCGGCCGAGCGGGCGCGCATCGCCTTCCAGTCGATCCGGCCGCCCTTACGCGGCTCGCGACCGAGGAGGATGTTCTCGGCGACGGAGAGGTTCGTGAGGAGGTTGACCTCCTGGTAGACCGTGCTGATGCCGGCGGCCTGGGCCTGGGCCGGGCTGCCGATGACGAGCGGGGCGCCGGCGAAGACGACCTCACCGCTGTCGATCTGGTAGACCCCGGTGAGCGCCTTGATGAGGGTGGACTTGCCGGCGCCGTTCTCGCCCATGAGCGAGTGGACCTCGCCGGGGAACATCCGGAAGCTCACCCCGTCGAGCGCCTTGACGCCGGGGAAGGTGATGGAGATGTCGCGCATCTCGAGGACGGGTGTCGACGTCATCGTCGGCCTTTCGCTTCGGGCTGATGGGGTGGCGGGTGCGGGGTGTGAGCCCCGCACCCGCCGGGTGGTGCGTGCTTAGTACTTGCGGTTGGGCAGGGCCTCGATGGCCTGCTCCTGGGTGAAGGTCGTCTCCTCGGTGAGGATGCGCTTCTCGACGCTCTCACCCGCGGCGACCTTCTGGGCGATGTCGACCAGCTGGGCACCGAGGAGCGGTGAGCACTCCACGATGAAGTTGATCTTGCCGTCCGCGAGGGCCTGCATGCCATCCTTGACCGCGTCGACGGTCACGATCTTGATGTCGACACCGGGGGTGAGCCCCGCCGCCTCGATCGCCTCGATCGCGCCGAGACCCATGTCGTCGTTGTGCGCGTACACCAGGTCGATGTCCGGGTTGGACTGCAGGAAGGCCTCCATCACCTGCTTGCCGCCGGCGCGGGTGAAGTCACCCGTCTGGCTGGCGATGATGTCGAACTTGGCGTCGTCCCCGAGGGCGGTCCGGAAGCCCTCCGCGCGGTCGTTGGCCGGAGCGGCACCGGTGGTGCCCTGCAGTTCGACGATCTTGACGCTGTCGGCGTCCGCGAATTCCTCGGTCACCCAGGCGCCCGCCTTCTCACCCTCGACGATGAAGTCGGAGCCGAGGAAGGACTCGTAGAGCGTGTCGTCTTCGGAGTCGACGGCGCGGTCGGTCAGGACGACGGGGATGCCGGCGTCCTTGGCCTCCTGCAGGACCGTGTCCCAGCCGGACTCGACGACCGGCGAGAACGCGATGACGTCGACACCCTGCTGGATGTAGGAGCGGAGCGCCTTGATCTGGTTCTCCTGCTTGCCCTGCGCGTCCGAGAACTTGAGCTCGATGCCCGCCGCCTCGAAGGCGTCCTGGATGTCGATCGTGTTGGCGGTACGCCAACCGCTCTCCGCGCCGACCTGCGAGAAACCGACGACGATGTCGCCGTCGCCGCCGTCACCCGCTCCGCCTGCGCCGCCGGCGCAACCGCTGAGTGCGAGAAGTGCCGCCGTACCGATGGCCGCGACACCGATGAACTTCTTCATCAAACCAAACCTCCTTGTTTAGTGATCCGGTCCCGCTGTGCTGTGGTGCGCGTCGCGGCCGGCGGTCGGTTCGTTCCGACCTGCCTCGAATGTTAGCGTTCACAAAATCAGAACCTCAATGGCGTTCGGTAACGTTTCGATAACGCGCTTTGACCACCATTTGCCGCAAATTGCAGGTTTCGAGCAGCAGAAGTTGTCATTTGCCGCAAATGGCAGACCGGGCACGGGTTGTGAGCGTTATCAGGAGGACGGAAACGGCCCCGCCGCGCCGAGGCGCAGCGGGGCCGTACTTCGCGAGACCGACGCGGGTCAGCCGAGCCCCTGTGCGAGGCGGTGGTAGGCGGCCCCCGCCCGGACCGACTCCTCGAAGCCGCGCGCGGTGGTGGCTTCGTCGATGACGAGCAACTCGACGCCGGCGATACGCGCGTAGTCCTCCCACGCCTCGATGCCCACCTGGTTCGTCATGACCGTGTGGTGCGCGGCACCGGCCTGCAGCCAGGCCGTGGCACTCGTCGTGAAGTCGGGCGCCGGCTTCCAGACAGCATGACCGACCGGCAGCTTCGGCAGGGCGCCGGGCGGCACGACGTTGGTGACCGCGTTGGCGACGAGACGGAACCGCTCGCGCATGTCGCTCAGCGCCACGACGACGGCGGGGCCGGCGTCGGCCGTGAAGACGAGCCGCACCGGATCCTCACGCCCCCCGATGCCGAGCGGGTGGATTTCCAGGCTCGGCCGGGCCGAGGTGAGCGACGGGGAGACCTCGAGCATGTGCGCGCCGAGGATGAGCTCGTCGCCCGGGGTGAGGTCGTAGGTGTAGTCCTCCATGAGGCTCGCTCCACCCGGGAGGCCCGCACCCATGACGGCGGCGATGTGGACGAGGACGGCGGTCTTCCAATCACCCTCCCCACCGAAGCCGTAGCCGTCCGCCATGAGGCGCTGCACGGCGAGGCCGGGCAGCTGCTTGAGGGCGCCGAGGTCCTCGAAGGAGTCGGTGAAGGCGCCGAATCCGCCCTCCTCCAGGAAGGACCGCAGCCCCAGCTCGATGGCGGCGCCGTAGCGCAGCGATTCGTGCCGATCGGCGCCGGGAAGCAGCTCGGCTGCGACGTCGTAGCTGGCGACGTACTCCTCGACGAGGGTGTCGATGTCCGCCGCGGCGACGGCGTGCACGCGCTCGGCCAGCTCGTTGACGCCCCAGGTGTTGACGCTGACGCCGAGACGGATCTCCGCCTCCGTCTTGTCGCCCTCGGTGACCGCCACGTTGCGCATGTTGTCGCCGAAGCGGGCCACCTTCAGGCCCTGGCCCGCCTTCCAGCCGGAGGCGGCACGCGACCACACGCCGATGCGCGCGGCGACCTCGGGGTTGCTCGCGTGCCCGACGACCGTCTTCCGCGGCACGCCCATCCGGCTGAGGATGTAGCCGTGCTCCCGGTCGCCGTGCGCGGCCTGGTTGAGGTTCATGAAATCGAAGTCGATGTCCGCCCACGGCAGGGCCACGTTCGCCTGGGTGTGGAAGTGCAGCAGCGGCTTGGCGAGGGCGTCGAAACCGTGGATCCACATCTTCGACGGGCTGAAGGTGTGCATCCAGGTGATGACGCCGACGACAGCCTCGTCGGAGTTCGCGTCGATCATCGCGCGACGGATCGCGTCGGAGGACTTCAGCACCGACTTCCACACGATCGTGACGGGGATCTCGGACGACGCGTTGAGCTGGTCGACGACGGCCTGCGACTGCTCGGCGACCTGGCGGAGGGTGTCCTCGCCGTAGAGGTCCTGGCTGCCGGTGAGGAACCAGACGACGTTGTCGGCGAGGTTCGGGACGATGCTGCGGGACATGGGGGCGTGCCTTTCGATCAGAGGGCGTCGACGGCCGCGCGCTCGACGGCGAGGCCGGCGACGTAGCGGTCGAGGTAGGAGGCGAAGCCGGCGACGTCGTCGGCATCGGGGGCCACGACGTCCCCGGCGGCGAGCCGGGCGGCGAGGAAGGTCGGGAGGTCGTCGTCGGAGTCGAGGAAGGCGGCGAGCACGGCGATCCCCCATGCCCCACCCTCGGAGGCGCTCTCGGCGACCCCGACCGGGGCGTCCAGCGCGGCGGCGAGGAAGCGCTGCGCGACCCCGGCCGTCCGGAACATGCCGCCGTGCGCATACATGCGGTCGAGGGCCACGCCCTCCTCGTCGAGCACCCGCATGCCGAGGCTCAGCGTCGCGAAGACGCCGTAGAGCTGGGCACGGATGGCGTTCGCGAGGTCGAAACGGCTGTCCGGCGTGCGGACGAAGAGCGGCCGCCCCGCCGTCAGCCCGGCGATCGGCTCCCCCGCGAGGTGGTTGTAGGCGAGCAGCCCGCCCGCGTCCGGGGCGCCGGCGAGCGCCTCGGTGAAGAGGGTCTCGTAGACGGCGTCGGCCGACAGCGGCACACCGGCCGCCTCGGCGAAGCGCTGGAACATGCCTGCCCACGCCGCGAGCTCGCTCGCCCCGTTGTTGCAGTGCACCATCGCCACCGGGTCGCCGGCCGGGGTGGTCACCACGTCGAGCTCCTCGTGCGGGTGCCGCAACGCGCGCTCGAGCACGACCATCGCGAAGATGCTCGTGCCGGCGCTGACGTTGCCCGTGCGCGGGGCGACGGCGTTCGTGGCGACCATGCCGGTCCCCGCGTCGCCCTCGGGCGGGCAGAGCGGGGCTCCCGGCTGCAGGGTGCCGCTGGGGTCGAGGAGGGCGGCGCCGGCCGCGCTGAGGGATCCGGCATCGGCTCCGGCGACGAGGACGTCGGGAAGCAGGCCGCGCAGCGGCCTTCCGATCCCGTCCAGCCGGTCGTACCGCGCGAGGAAGTCCGCGTCGTAGTCACGCGTCGCCGGGTCGATCGGGAACATGCCCGATGCGTCGCCGACGCCGAGCACCCGGCGACCCGTGAGGCGCTCGTGGACGAGTCCGGCGAGCGTCGTCACGTGCCCGATCGATGACACGTGCGGCTCGGCGTCGAGGACGGCCTGGTGCAGGTGGGCGATCGACCAGCGGAGCGGGATGTTGACGCCGAAGAGCCCGGAGAGCTCGGCGGCCGCGGGGCCGGTGTTGGTGTTGCGCCAGGTCCGGAACGGGACGAGAAGCTCCCCCGCCTCGTCGAGGGCCAGGTAGCCGTGCATCATCGCCGAGATGCCGACGGCCCTGAGCCGCTCGATGCGCGCACCGTGGGTGCTCTCGACGGTGGCGGCGAGGTCGGCGTAGGCGGCCTGGAGACCCGCCCACACCGCCTCGATCGGGTAGGTCCAGAGGCCGTCGACGAGCGAGTTCTCCCACTCGTGCGAGCCGGTCCCCAGAACCTCGAGGTCGGGGCCGATGAGGCAGGCCTTGATGCGGGTCGAGCCGAGCTCGATGCCGAGGACGGCGTCGCCGGAATCGATGATCGCCGCGGTCACTTGGACCCCTGCCCGTAGACGTTCTGATAGCGGTCGAAGAGCGAGTCGATCGCCTCCTGCGGGATGGGGATGACCTCGCCACCCTGCTTCGCGAGGTGCACGGTGCGTGCCACGTCCTCCGCCATGACGGCCGCCTTGACGGCGTCCTTGGCGTCCTTGCCGATCGTGAAGACGCCGTGGTTCTGCATGAGCACCGCGCGGGAGCGGTGCCCGGCCAGCGTAGCGACGATGCCGCGACCGATCGAGTCGTCGCCGATGATCGCGAAGGGCCCGACCGGGATCGGCCCGCCGAACTCGTCCGCCATCGCGGTGATGACGCAGGGGATCTCCTCGCCGCGGGCCGCCCACGCGGTCGCGTAGGTGGAGTGGGTGTGGACGACGCCGCCGACCTCGGGCATGTTCCGATACACGTAGGCGTGCGCGGCCGTGTCGGAGGAGGGGCTGCGCTCGGCCCCGGGGGTGCCGGCGATGACCGCGCCCTCGAGGTCGCAGAGGATCATGTTCTCGGGCGCCAGGTCGTCATAGGAGACGCCCGACGGCTTGATGACGAAGAGGTCGGCGCCGGGGACGCGGCCGGAGACGTTGCCGCCGGTCCAGAC
>Ga0247810_10000993_pt1 | contig 20373 bp, 23 predicted proteins | sample UWRJL119311C1_FD_179918 | JGI IMG/M metagenome (GOLD analysis project Ga0247810, IMG submission 179918) | Plant litter microbial communities from Arlington Agricultural Research Station in Wisconsin, United States - UWRJ-L119-311C-1 | ecosystem: Environmental > Terrestrial > Plant litter >... | reverse complement strand
TTACAGAAGCTTTCATCGTTACTAATTCGCCAACCTCGATTGGTTTTAAAAAATTTACCGTATCAACAGAAGCCGTTACGCAATAATTTCCTGAAAATTTTGAGGCAGAAGCAAACGCAATCTGATCCAGTAATTGCAGAATGTAACCTCCGTGGATTTTTCCGCTAAAGTTCGTATGCGATGGCAGCATTAATTCTGAAATACTGATTTTTGATGAGGATACCGGCTTAAAGTCTGTTGTCATATTTTGATTTTTGGATATAGTTGATAGTGGTATTTTAGTTCAATAATGAATTATCATCTTCATTAGAGGCTCTTGCAATAATATTTTCGGGCAGCGACTTCTTAGCCTTTGCTCCCATTTTCTTTAATTTTTCGACACTGGAAATTAAATTCCCTCTGCCATCAACCAATTTGCTCATCGCATTTTCGTATTCGGTTTTGGTGTCTTTAATTTTATTTCCAATTCTAACCAGATCGGTTACAAAACCTTCGAATTTATCATATAATGCACCGGCTTGTCTCGCAATTTCAAAAGCATTTTCCTGTTGTTTTTGATTGGCCCACATACTGTCGATGGTTCTTAAAGTAGCCAATAAAGTACTTGGGGTAACTATTACGATATTACGATCGAATGCTTTGTTATAAAGTGCCGAATCTTCGTTTAATGCAATGGCAAAAGCCGGTTCTATTGGGATAAATAATAAAACAAAATCAGGACTTTCTATTTGGTACAAATCATGGTAGTTTTTGTTGCCAAGTTGTTCTACGTGTCTTCTTATAGAATTTACGTGTTCTTTGAGATAATCAATTTTAAGAATTTCAGATTCTTCGTTGATCCATTTTTCATAGGCTACTAAAGAAACTTTAGAGTCAACAATCATTTTTTTACCATCCGGCAGATTGATCACCACATCCGGAAAAACGCGATTTCCTTCGTTATTAGTAAAACTTTGCTGCACTTCGTATTCACGGCCTTTTTCTAAACCTGATTTTTCTAAAACACGTTCCAGAACCAGTTCGCCCCAATTTCCCTGCATCTTACTATCTCCTTTTAAGGCTTTTGTCAGGTTTAGTGTTTCTTTGCTCATTTGAGCGTTCATTTCGCTTAAACCTACAATCTGTTGGCGCAACGCTGCATGATAATCAATGCTTTCTTTATGGGTTTGTTCTACTTTTTGCTCGAAACCCTGAATTTTATCCTGCAAAGGCAACAGGATATTTTTCATGTTTTCGCTATTTTGCTCGGTAAATTTTGCCGATTTTTCTTCGAGGATTTTATTGGCCAGGTTTTCAAATTCTTTAGTGAATTTTTCCTGTAACTCCGTTATTTCGTTTTTTTGCTCTTTATGACGTTCCCACAAATTTTCGAAATCTACTTCTTTTTTAGATAACTGAATTGCTAAACTGTCTTTTTCTGTTCGAATGTTTTCCTTTTCTACAGCAGCCAGCTGAACCTGTTTTTCAAAATTATTTCTTTCCCTTTCAAATTGCTCTCTTTGCAATTGCAATTGATTTACATGAGAATTTAATCGCTCTTCGAGACTCACTTTTTCTGACTGAAACCTAGCCGAAAACAGCAACTTACCCAAAAACACGCCTAAAAACAAAGCCATAACAAAAGCTACTAAATAGGGAAGAAAATCGAACATAAATAAATTTGTTTTAAAAAAAGTAAAAGTAATCAATAATACGAAGTGCATAATTTTAAAATCGAAATTTCACATATTAATGCTCTTTCTGAATAAAAAAAATCCTAAAAATTATTCTTCTTAAAAAAAACTTATTTTTTAACGCAACCATTTCAAAACATGCACATCTACAGTATATATAACCTATTAAAAATTTATCATGAAAAAATTAATGTTAAGCTTATTTATAGCTTTTGGATTCAGCGCATGCTCTCTTAATAATGACGATATAAAAACTGATTGCGGACCAACAGAAGAATCAGCATTTATAGGAACTCCTCTTTTATGTGCATACAATGTAAAAACCTACCCAACTGTTCCTACTTATATATTAGTAAATACAGATGAAAAATTACAAGGTTTCTTTACTAAGCGTGATAACGCCAGCGCTTGTCCAAACGCAGGTGATCTAACTATCGATTTTACTAAAAACTATTTGGTTGGTCTTTTCTCCGGTCTTAAAACTACCACAGGTTATAGTATAAAAATAACAAGCATGGTAGAAAACAAATGCGAAATTCTGATAAACTATTATGAAAAAGCACCGCAACCGGGAGAGCCTATCACTTCGACAGTAAACTACCCAAGCGATTTTATCTTAATCCCAAAAACATTAAAACCAATTCTTTTTAATAAAACCAATGAGAATCCTGACAACATTGTAATAGGAAGCTATTTCAATCAATGTACAGGTGGAGCTGATTGCAGAAAATTTTATCAGTTAAATGATTTTAATATTTTAAAATTCCAAAATGTTGCTGCTAATGGTTTTGATTTTAATCAGTACAAATACACTACAACAACTAAAAAAGGTGATTATACTTTGTTCCTGAAAAGTGTACCTGCAGAAATTTTAAGTTTAAAAGGACAAACCAAAACTTATGGTTCGCCAGATGCAGCTGATCAGGGTGGAACTTATTTTGAGCTTCGTCAGGCAGGAATTGTAACTAAAATCTTTATTGACAATAACGATACAAGTGATCAGAGTGCTGAAATAAAAGTTTTCAAAAAAGCCATTCAGGATAAAATTGCAGCTCAAAAATAATCAATCATGAAAAAGCAATTTTTATTATTTATTGTTGTGTGTTGTCTTTTTTCGACTGCGTATTCGCTGGAATCAACTACGCTGAATTCCGGATCTATTGTAAATACATGGATCTGGCAAAAATCGATTGGAGGAGGCAGCAATCCATACCTGGCTACTCCTAAAACTATCGGTTTTACAAAGAAGGTTGTTTTTACTCCTGAAGGAAGAGTGATCACTTACAAAAACAATATAGAAATTAGAAATAGTGCTTATCAAATGGAGAAAGGCAGTAGCTTTTTTGACCAGTCAGAAAATGACTTAATTACTTTTGAAGGGAAGACTTATATTATAGAAAGTCTTGACAATCAAAATTTAACGATTGTCAGCAATAACCAGGATGCAACCCGTACTATTTTTAAAAGGTAGTTTTATAAGCTTATAAAAACTATTTTTGCAAAACCAAACAATACCACTTTTTTGAAAGACGATTTAGAAAAATACATTCTACTGTGCATAAAAAATGACAGAGAGGGACAACTGAAAATTTATCAGTTGTTCTCTCCTGTTTTATATGGTATTTGCCTAAAGTACATGAAGAATGAGGATGATGCAAAAGATGTTTTTCAGGAAGCTTTTGTGATTGTATTTCAAAAAATAAGTCAGTATAAATTTGAAGGAAGTTTTGAGGGCTGGCTAAAACGAATCTTTATCAACAAACTAATCGAAACCTTAAATAAAAAGAAAAAAGAAAGCTTTTTTTTAGATGTTTTTGATCCCGATACGGATTTTGTTGAAGAAGAAGAATTGGACATTCTCCCCATTGAACAAGAAAAACTATTAGAATACATCCGGGATTTGCCTGACCAATACCGAACGGTTTTTAACTTATACGTTTTTGAGAAAATGAAACATCGGGAAATTGCAGCATTATTAAAAATTTCGGAAGGAACTTCAAAATCAAATTTAAACAGGGCCAAGCACATTTTGCAAAAAAAAATACTGAGCATAAAAAATTTTAAAATAGCATGAAAAAGCAAAATATAGAAGATATTTTTTCATCAATGGAAAACTTTTCGAGTGTTCCGCCGCCTGAATTATGGAGCGAAATTGAGAAGAAATTAGACAAACCAAAAAAGAAGAAAAGGGTTATTCTTTGGTGGTCGGCTGCGGCATGCTTATTATTGGGCTTGCTACTCCCTTCTGTTTTACATTTTAGTTCTACTTCAGGAATTAAAACTATAAAAATTGATACTCCGCAAAACAATAGTGTTGTTCTTGATGATAAAAAAAATGATGGCAATACTACAAATGCTACACGATCTACTGAAAACAAATCAGAAGAGGTTGTAAGTAAAAAAGAATCTGATGGTATTAATGAAGTTTCATCTCTAAAAAACAAGGCCAATCAACCTAAACATTTTCAAAAAAATCAAAATCAAAAAACAGCAGTTGCTCATAGCGAATCTAATAATAATAATAATAATAATAATAATAATGATGCTTTTAATTCAAAAACAAATACCGGAAAGCTTAATAATAATCAGTCTGTAGCCGAAAAAACATTTGTATCCGATCAGAAAAACGGATTTAACTCAGATTCGCAACACCAAATTGCCAATGCTGATAAAAACATTTCAAATCCGTCAACAGAAAAAACTATTGTTTCAGGTCAAGCAGGTTCATTCAATCCAAATTCGAAAATTCAATCTTTAACAGATAAGAAAATCTCGAACAAAACCCTGGCTGAAAAAAGTTTCGCTACGGGTAAAACAAACGGATTTAATTCAGCATCTAAAAATCAGATTGTAAGTGCAGATAAAAAAGCCAGCAATAAAATTTTAGCCGAAAAAACATTTTCTGCGGGTAAAGTCAATCCGTTTCATCCAAACTCAAAAAATCAATTATCGAAATCTATTTTTGAAGATCAATACACTTCAAAAAACAATAACAATGTTGCTTTCAATTCTTCCACTTTAAATGAAAATAAAAAAGTTTTAAATGAAGTTAAAGCAAATGAAAAAACCAGAAGTATAATAGCTGAGAAACAACCTGCGGACAATCAAAAAAGCAATTCAAAATTTAATGATGTTTTGACCAGAAAGGATTCTGCTCAGTTAGCAGAACTTCAAAACTTAGAAAAAGGAATTGTAACTCCGGAAGAGAAAAAAGAAAAGGAAAACAAAAATCTTACTAATGCAGAAAAATGGGCTGTTGAAGTTTTTGCAGGAGTGGCCAGTTCTGAAAATTATAAGAACGAAAAAACGCTTGGTAACACAAATGATTCCAGACAAAGTAACAGTTACGGAGTAAAAACCAAATACAAAATCAATAAGAAATGGGCGGTTGCTTCCGGATTAAAAATTAACGAATTAGGGCAGAGTGTTGCAAACGTTTCGTATTTAAGCGCAAAAAACAATGCTTTTTTTAGTTCCAACGACTATTTTAATCAAACTGCTTCGGCGGCTTTATCTGCTCCTATTACAGCCAATGATAATTATGTATTTGTTCCTAATTCGACCAGTGACGCATTCAAACAAAATAATATAGAAAACAACAATCTTAAAAATGGTAATCTGGATCAGAATTTACGATATCTCGAAATGCCATTGGAAGTTTCGTATGTTGTCTTTAGTATGAACAGAGCAAGTATCAATTTGAACACAGGCGGTTTTGTTGGAAAACTGATTTCTAATAATGTAGCATTAGACGGCAATTCGATTGGACAAAATGTAAATGCTAATGATTACATTTATGGTTCTACATTAAGCAGTACGCTGCAATACCGTGTTTACAAAAAAACGAATGTTTTTGTTGAACCTGCAATGAATTATTATGTAAATCCTTTAAATAATCAATCCTTTAATCAGTTTCAATGGGGATTTAATTTTGGATTAAATGTTTCTTTTTAAAGTTCTTTTTGTGGTAATTTTACCCAAATAACGCAATAGAAATATCTCCCAAAATGGCCATCAAAAATAATTGGAACGATCAAAAATCATTACCTAAAGATTTAATCATTGCCAAAGAAACAGTTTATGATTGTTGCAATTTTGAAGTTACTCAGCCGCTGGCAGCACTTGAAAGTGCCGATTATGATGCATACCATTTTGATTTGAACGGAAAGCACATTTGTTACAGAACGGCTAAAATAACGCCAACAAAAACAGGTCAGTTTGTAACTTTATGGAAACGCAATACAACCGGAATTATTGAACCTTTTACTTTTTTGGACCGTATTGATTTTGTAATTATTAGTGTTCGAAAGAACGAATCGTATGGGCAATTTATTTTCCCCAAAAGCATTTTGCTTGAAAAAGGGATCTTTTCTACAGCAAGTAAAGAAGGAAAAAGGGCCACGAGAATTTATCCGCCCTGGGATGAAACCACTAGTAAACAAGCACAGAAAACACAACAATGGCAATTGGATTATTTTTATGAAATAATTCCTAACGCAAATTTGGATAGGTTTAAAGCACTGTTTTAAATAGAAAAAGGCATCACGTCGTAAAAAACGGATGCCTTTTTTATATTAAACCAAAAAAATCACATTTTAGATTGCGGTATATCCGCCATCGGCAATAATGTAACTTCCGGTTGTGAAAGAAGATTTTTCTGAACTTAGAAATAATACCAATTCTGCAATTTCTTCGGCAGTTCCTAAACGGTTCATCGGTGCTTTTGCTGCTATGGTACTCATGCCATCGTTGTTTAAATTATCTTTTAGCAAAGCAGTTTCGATATAACCCGGACCAACTGCATTACAACGAATATTTTTTTGTGCATACTCTGCTGCAATATTTTTAGTTAGCCCTACAACGCCATGTTTTGATGCTGTATAAGCAGGACTAAGCGGAGCTGCAACCTGACCGTGAATAGATGCTATGTTTACAATACTTCCTCCCCCATTTTTTTCCATTTGCTCCAATTGATAACGACACGCATAAAAAACACCGCTCAAATTCAGCGCAATTACTTTATCCCATGTTTCCGGTTCGTATTCGCCGGTTGGTTTTGCCGGACCTCCCATTCCTGCATTGTTACACGAAATGTCAAGTCGGCCGTATTTAGAAACGGTTACTTCAACCATGTGTTTATTGTCGCTTGCGCTTGATGAATCTCCTTTTACAAAAAAAGCTTCACCACCTTGATCCTTTATAAATTTTACGGTTTCCTCACCGTGTTCTACGTTAATATCTGAAAGTACTACCTTTGCTCCTTCACGGGCATAAGCTTCTGCTACTGCGCGACCAATTCCTGAACCGCCACCGGATACAAAAGCTACTTTGTTTTCTAAAAGTGCCATTTTTAATTTTATTTAAAATTTGTACTACAATTTACGGAGATCTACAGGGAAGACCAATCTCAAAACCAAGTTTAGAATAACATTAACGCCAATTGCCAATCAAATGTTATTTTAGGAAAAAAGGATTTAATTCAGCAAAATATTTACTATTTTAAAGATAGTACTTACTCCTCATCTAATTTCATGTTTCCTCGATCTTCATGACTTTCAGGATTAGAATTAGGATAACGATTAGGTGTTATGTCTGAATTTCTGTCTTTATTCTCTACCGTTTTTTTTGCCTCTTCGTCTGATGACACTCCTCTATTGGCATTAGCACCTTTAGCTTTTCCATCGTCCTTTACGTTAATATCTTCGTTCTCATTTCGCGCTCTGTCAACCACTTTTTTATCACCATCTTTATCGGCAACTACCTCTTTTTTAAGTTTTGGATCATCTGATTTTCCATCGTGAGAAATGTTTTTTCCTTTAGTTTCATCGATATCTTTTTGTACTCCATTTATCTTTTTCGTTCCTAAATTATTAGTTTCCATAATTTTGTATTTTATTGTTAGTCTTATAATATTACGAATTCTACAGCGGATTTCTAAACCCTTTAACATTGCATTTGGATTATTGCATCAATATTTTAATTCCATCTCAAACAAAACTATCTTTGCAGTCTAAAAATACGGCATGCATCAACATTTTATTCTTTTTAAACCTTACGGCTATCTAAGTCAATTTATTTATGAATTAAAAAGAAAGAAAAAACTTTTGGGAGAATTATACAATTTCCCCGAAGGAACTATGGCTATTGGAAGGCTTGACGAAGATTCTGAAGGATTGCTTTTATTGACAACTGACGGAAAAGTGAGCGAGCAAATACGAAGCAAAAAAGTCGATAAAGAATATTATGTTCAGGTTGACGGTGTTATTACTCCGGAAGCGATTGAAGAATTGCAAAAAGGTGTAGAAATAGGTTTTGATGGCGGTAAATACAAAACGAAACCCTGCTCTGCTTTTATCGTTACTGAAATTCCTGATTTTGGGCCAAGAGCAAAAAAAATACGGGACGAACGTCATGGACCAACTTCTTGGGCATCAATAACAGTAAATGAGGGAAAATTTCGTCAGGTTCGAAAAATGACAGCTGCTGTTGGTTTTCCGACTTTACGATTGGTTCGTGTTCGTATAGGAAATGTATATTTGCAAAACCTGAAAGCCGGTGAAGTTTTAGAAGTTCCGGATTTTTTTACATTAGATAATAAGTGAATTTGAAAATTAGATAATTATACAATTCTTAAAACTCATAACTTATAATTCATAACTCATAACTAAAAAAAATGCTAAACGTTGTTCTTGTAGAACCTGAAATACCAAATAATACTGGAAATATTGGACGATTGTGTGTGGGTACCGAAAGTAGATTGCACTTAATTCATCCGTTTGGATTTGTAATTAATGATAAAAACCTAAAACGTTCCGGTTTGGATTATTGGGTACATCTTGATGTTACCGAATATCAGAATATTGAAGAATGGATCAATCAAATTCCTGATCGCTCACGTGTTTTCCTGATGAGTTCTCACGCCGAAAAATCGTATCTGGAAACTGACTTTCAGGATGGAGACTGGCTGGTTTTTGGAAAAGAAAGTGTTGGATTAAGCCAGGAAGTTTTAGCTCGTTTTGAGAACCATTTAACGATCCCAATGTCGAAATTAATCAGAAGTTTTAATATTGCGAATTCTGTTGCTTTTGTAATTGGTGAAGCTAAGAGACAAATTGGGCTGAAGGTTTAAAATGAGACCTTTAATAGACGCAAATAATCTAAGCTACTCTAAGGAAATCGTAATTTACTACACAAGGACAAATATTCTTTTGAGGATATTACTTTTAATAGGACTTGTTGTGGCTGCAATATATTTTCTAAATCAAAACCAATCTCTAGTTTCACTTGTTCTATCAGGTATTTTTCTATTTCAAATTCCTTATTTAATTAAAGAAATAAAAAGAATTGATGAAATTCAATTTAGAATTAATTCTAAAGGAATTCAGTATAGAAATTTAATTCTGGTTCCCTGGAGTAATATTGAAAACGAAAGAGTCGTTACTGAATATAAAAACGAAAAAGATACCCGTTATTATTTCGTTTATTATATTATTGATTCAGGACAGATAATGAAGTTTGATCTTGCCGATTTAAGCACTGATATCAATGAATTAACAATTACGCTTACCATACAAAGAAATAGATATAAGAGAGAAAATAATATCTCATAATCCCCCTTTTCAAAATAGAGTGAAGTTTTAAATTAATTTAAAATTTTGGTCAAAAGCTCCAGCGGAGCATAATATTTATAGCCAAAATATTAGACAATATATTAAAGCTCCAGCGGAGCGATATATAATTCTTCTTTATTATAAATATTTCACCCCTCTGGGGTTCTGCCTAAAATGTGATAACTTTTCTATAAATATAACGCCCCGCTGGGATTTATAAATAATGCGATTTGTAACTTATGAATAATCCTAAGTAATCACAAATTTCCCTTTTTCGGCATCAAAAACAATATGTTCATCTTTAAATAAAGTTGCAAAACTTCCTTTTGAAATTAAATTACAAGGTTCGTCCTGAACAATTAATTCCGGTGTCATAATAATCATTTCGTCGCTTAGCTGAATCGCCAGATCAATGTCATGAGTCGAAAACAAAATACATTTTTGAGTTTCCTGTGTTAGCTTTTTCAGTAATTTAAACAACGAAACTTTGTGCAGTAAATCAAGATGTGTTGTGGGTTCGTCCAGAATAATAAGTGGTGTATCTTGTGCTAAAGCTCTTGCAATTAGAACTTTTTGCAGTTGTCCGTCGCTAATTTCGAAATGTTTTTTATGTGCCAAATGTTCGATTTGGGTGAGCTCTAAGGCTTCCTGAACTTTCTCGATATCGGTTGGGGTCAAAGTTCCAATCCAGTTGGTGTATGGCTGACGGCCTAATGCCACTAATTCGAAAACAGAAAGATTGCTTGGCGGTAATTTTTCCGTTAATACCAAACTTAAATTTTGGGCTAAATCCAGAGGTTTGTAGCTGTTTATATTTTTATCATTAAGAAAAACAGTTCCTGATAATGGCTCCTGAATTCCTGTAATCGTTCGTAATAAAGTCGATTTCCCAATTCCGTTTGCTCCTATTAATGAAATGAGTTTTCCGGAAGTTAAATTCAAATTTAGATTCTCGGCAATAACCACAGTTGCTTTCTTGGACTTATAGCCAATGCTTAAATTTGAAGTTTCTAAAATATTCCTCATACTGCTTATTTTTTAAACACATAGAAACATAGGTTTCTTTGTCTTATAAAAAAGGAATTTAAAATTTACTCGTAAATTAAACATAGCTGCAACCTTAATATTTTGGAAGCAATCTGAAATATTCATTCACAAAAGTTTTTTGACCTTCTTTAAAAATATTAAAACAATTAAAATTAATTATAATTCCTTTTGGTGCTTTTAAAAGTTTCATATAAGTCAAAAGTTGAGCTTGATGTACTGCATTTATTTCTGAAACTGTTTTCAATTCCACTACCAAACAATTTTCAACAAATAAATCACATCTGAAATCTGCAATTAACTCTTTCTCTTTATATATTATCGGTACTTTCATCTCTGTGAAAAAATTTAATTTTCTTTGTGAGAGTTCCTCTTTCAAACATTGGTGATAAACATTTTCAAGCAATCCTTTTCCAATTATTTTATGGACTTCAATAGAAGCTCCTAAAACTTCGTACGTTAATTCATCTAAGTATTTTTGAGTAATCATTAATTTTTTAATTGAAATAAAAACTATGTTTCTATGTGTTTAAAAACCAAGATACTATTTTATTGTAAGTTTTTACTGAAAATTTCTTTTTCTCATTAATAAATAAACTACAACCGGTGCTCCAATTATAGATGTTATGGCATTAATAGGCAATGTTGTGTCTAATCCCGGTAGTTGAGATGCCATGTCACAAAATAACATGATAATGCCGCCGTAAAAAAATGTGCTCCAATATAAAACAGCGTGATTACTGGTTTGAAATGTTAGTTTTGCAATATGCGGCACTGCTAAACCTATAAATGCTATTGGTCCGGCAAAAGCGGTTACACTTCCGGCTAAAATACTTGTGGCAAATATAATAATGAGTCTCGCTTTTTTATAATTCAATCCCATACTCTTAGCATAATTTTCGCCAAGAAGCAATGCATTTAGCGGTTTTATGCTGCTGGCGCTTAAAAGCAACCCCAAACCAACACAAACTGCCAATATCGAAATAGATGTACACGAAAGATTGCCCAGACTTCCTAATGACCAAAAGGTAAATTTTTGCAATTGTTCAGCCGAACTAAAATAAGTTAAAACGCCTACAATAGCGCTGGTAAAACTACCAAACATAAGTCCTACAATTAAAATTGCCATTGTGTTTCGTAAACGCTGTGCTACTAATAAAACCAATAGTAAAACCAGGATACTTCCTAATGTTGAGGCGAACACAATTCCGTATGGTGATAATAAGATTGAGTTTAAAAATGACGGTAAAAAACCTGCTCCTAAAATCACAATGGCTACGGCTAATATTGCTCCGGAACTTAATCCTAAAACATCCGGCCCCGCCAGCGGATTCCTAAATAAGGTTTGCATTAATAGTCCGCTAATAGCCAAACCTACGCCAACTAACATTGCCGTAATTGCTTTTGGCAAACGATAATTAATAATGATATATTCCCAGGTCGATTTACTGGCTTGACCACCTGTTAAACTCGTATATACTTCTTTGAACGGAATGGTAACAGACCCCAAACTAATGTCCAGAAAAAACATAAATAAAAGTGTTAAAGCAAGTACCGAAAACAGGATTATATTTCGCTTTTTATTGATCAATACGTTTAGTTTAATTTTGATGCAAAAGTAAATTCATAGCTTGGCAATAAATCAGGATGAAAAATCTTGATATAATCTTTCAATACTAAATCCGGACGGCTTGGAGCCGATTCATAATAAACAGTTCCTCCTGTTGCTCCGTATTTACCTTCGAATGTATACACATTTTTATTTTTAAAGGCATCAAACTGACTGTAATGCGGGTTCGTTTTTTCTATTTCTGCCAAAGTTTTAAACGATCCGGAAGCAATCCAGAAATTAGCCGTTTTGGCTTTTACCAAGACTTTTTCAAAAGATAAGCCTTCACTTCCCGTTCCTTTTAAATCTGCCCATAAATAATCAGCGTGAGCATCTTTCATAAACTGGGCTACCCAGCTGTTTCCTTTGGCTACATACCAAACATCTTCATACATCGAACCATATAAAACAGATGAGGCTGCAGGTTTATCGGCTACTAATTTTTTTGCCTGATCATAACTGGTAACAATTTTATCAAATAATTCTTTGGCTTTGTCTTCTTTACCAAATAAAGCTCCGTAAAGTTTGATCCATTCTGCTTTTCCTAGTGGAGATTGCTCCATCCAGTCGGCCTGAATTAAAACATTCAAACCACTTTTTTTCAAATTATCCAACGCTGAATTATTGTTGTCTACACCAAAAGTTACAATTAAATCCGGAGACAATTCGATTAATTGCTCGATATTTAATTTTTCGTTTTCACCTACATTTTTAACAGATCCTTTGTCGATTAAAACTCTGGTTTTTTCTGATGAAACATAATCTGTATGCGGAAATCCAACTAATTTATCTTCGACTTCGAGCATCTCGAGAAACGGAATATTAGTGGTTGAAGTTACCACAACAGACTCTAAAGGAATTTTTATTGTGGTATATTTTTGCAAACTATCCGGAACCTTCGCTTCTTTTTCTTTTAGAATATAAGTAAATTTTGCATTGGCATTTGGCCAGGGCTCAGAAACTGTTACAACTGAATATCCATCGTGCTTTACTATAGAAAGTCCAGATGCGTATTCGATACTGTTTTTCGCAATTTCATTTTTTACAACGGCTTCTGTTTCATTTTTTTTGCATCCAACAAGAACAAAAAAGGGTAAAATAAAAATCAGTTTTGGTAATAAATGTTTCATATATGGGTTATCTTATTTTTAAGGAATAGTTTTTGCATTCTTCATTTTATCTCGTAATTTAAACTATTACGGGACAAATTTTACTCTTTCGCGAGTTACAAAGGTAACGCAATTTCTATTTTTTTTGTTTACCTTTATTCTTACAAAACCAAAAAACACCATCTTTAACCTATGAATAGCATAAAAACGAAAGTTTGCTCAAGTTGTGAATCTTCTTTTAGTTGTGGAGATATTTCAGAAGAAAGCAAATGTTGGTGCAATGACTTCCCTCCTATTTTTAACCTTTCTGAAGGAGGCGATTGCCTGTGTCCGATTTGCTTTAAGGAAGCTTGCGAAGACAAAATTGATGCTTATGTAGAAACAATTACCCCTCAAAAAGCACTTATAAACAAAGCAATATCATTACCTAAGCAAGAAAAACTAATTGAAGGAATCGATTATTATATCGAAAATGACAAGTACGTTTTTAAAACCTGGTTTCACCTAAAAAGAGGAACTTGTTGCGGAAATGATTGCAGACATTGTCCTTATTGATAATTATAAATTGTTAGTTGTTAATTATGAAAAATAACGTTGTGAAAAATAAAAGTTTTGATTTTGCTATTAGAATAGTAAAATTAAGTCAATATTTATCAAATGAGAAAAAAGAATTTACCCTTTCAAAACAGTTGCTTAGATCAGGAACTAGCATTGGTGCAATGGTAAGAGAAGCTGAACATGCTGAAAGCAAAAACGATTTTATTCATAAATTTGCAATCGCACAAAAAGAGGCAAATGAGTCTGCTTACTGGTTGGAATTATTGTACGCAACTGATTATCTGAATAAAAAAGAATTTGAAAATATCAATAATGATGCAATAGAAATTTTAAAACTAATAACCAGCATTATTAAATCTACAAAAAATCAAATCGTTTCTAAGCAGTCCCTCAAATTAACAACTAACAATTAACAATTAATAATTAACAATTAATAATTAAAATGGTTTACTTAATTACCGGAGGCGAACGATCAGGAAAAAGTAGTTATGCTCAAACCCTGGCTTTACAACTTTCAGATTCACCAATTTATGTCGCAACGGCCAGAAAATGGGATGCCGATTTCCAGAACAGAATCGATCGTCATCAGCAGGAACGTGACGAACGATGGACGAATATTGAAGAGGAAAAATATTTAAGTAAAATTGATTTTACCCAAAAAGTAGCGCTGATCGATTGCGTAACACTTTGGTTAACCAACTTTTTTACCCATCATAAATATGATGTGAATTTAAGTTTGGAAGAAGCAAAAAAAGAGTTTCTTTCGATAGTAAATCAGGAAAATACAACTTTAATAATTGTAACTAACGAAATCGGAATGGGTGTTCATGCCGAAACTCATATTGGCAGAAAATTTACCGAATTGCAAGGCTGGATGAATCAGTTTCTGGCTTCAAATGCTGATGAAGTGGTGTTGATGGTTTCGGGAATTCCGGTTAAGATAAAAGGCTGACAATTTCAAAAATCAATGTCAATGACAATTGCAATGTCAAAAATCCAAAATTTCAAATTTCAATTTTTAAATTACAAATTACAACCTTATACTTTATCTTTACTTTAATCTTTAAATTTTCAAATTGCCATTTGATTTTTGCAATTGATATTGTCATTGCCTTTAAATTGGAATTTGGAATTTAAAAATTGTAATTTAAAGAATTTATGAGTTATTTAGATGATATTTTAAAATCGCGCCGGGATACCAGACATTTTACTGCTGATAAAGTTCCCGATGAAGTGATTGAGAAAGCTTTGCAGGCCGGACATTGGGCACCATCTGTTGGATTGACCGATGCTACGCGTTATTTTATAATTAAGTCTGATGAAGTTAAAACGGCAGTAAAAAATCTGTTTTTAGATTACAATAAAAAGGCTGAAGAACTTACCGATAATCCCGAACAAAAAGAGCATTACAAATCGTTGAAGCTTGAAGCAATCGAAGAAGCGCCAATTGGACTTATTATTGCGTATGATCGATCGGTTCTAAATCAGTTTACGATTGGGACTGTGGGGAGTAACGAAGCGGTAAAATTCAGTTCGGTTTGTGCGGCGCAGAATATCTGGCTTTCGCTTACAGAACAAGGTTACGGCATGGGTTGGGTTTCGATTTTAGATTATTATCAATTTAAAAAGATTCTTGATTTACCTGAAAACATAGAGCCTTTGGGTTATTTCTGTATTGGAAAACCAGCAACCAATTACGACAATCAACCGATGTTGCAACAATTGCATTGGAAACAAAAATCTGAAGCTCCGGTTTGTACAGAAATTAAAAACGTTACTAAAAATTCTATTGTAGATTTTAATATAAAAGTTGAAAAATCGGCTGAACCAAAACCTGATTTCAGTATACTTTTACAGGAAAAAATAGATTCTAAAACGAAACCTATTGGTTCTTTAGGAACTCTGGAAAAACTGGCTTTTCAGATGGCAACGGTTTTTGAAACTCTAAATCCGAAGATAACAAATCCCAATATAATAGTTTTTGCCGCTGATCACGGCATTGCGAATCATGGCGTTAGTGCTTATCCGCAAGATGTTACCCGACAAATGGTGGGTAATTTTCTGGAAGGTGGTGCGGCGATCAATGTATTTTGTAATCAAAATGATATTCGGTTATCGATTGTAGATGCCGGGGTAAATTATGATTTCCCCACCAATGCGAATTTGATTCATGCCAAAATTGCCAAAGGAACACAGTCATTTTTACACATTCCTGCCATGAGCGAAACCGAATTGCAATTGTGTTTCGAGAAAGGAAAATCGATCGTTGAAGACATTGCTAAAACCGGTTCTAACTGTATTGGCTTTGGCGAAATGGGAATTGGAAATACTTCTACAGCTTCGGTTTTAATGAGCCTTTTAACGGGTTTACCTATCGAAGATTGTGTTGGAAAAGGCACCGGAGTGGAGGATGACAAACTGCTTCAGAAACAAAACTTACTCAAAAAAGCAATTGAAAATTATTCCGGTCAAGCCGAATTAAAACAGCAGCTGGCTTATTTTGGAGGTTTTGAAATTATACAAATCGCCAGCGGAATGTTGACCGCCCTGGAGAACAAAATGCTGATTTTGGTTGATGGTTTTATTTGTAGCGTGGCTTTTTTGATTGCTTCAAAAATAAATGCCAATATTAAAAACAATGCTGTTTTCTGTCACTGTTCTGCCGAGAAAGCGCACCAAAAACTTCTTGATTATTTAAATGCAAAACCTATTTTAAATCTGGATTTACGTTTGGGCGAAGGAACGGGTTGTGCCATTGCTTTTCCTATTTTAAAATCAGCTGAAACTTTTTTGAATGATATGGCAAGTTTTGAAAGTGCAGGGATTAGTAGAAAGTAATTTTAGTGCTATTTTCTCGTTAAGTAAGAAAAACATTATAATTATGCCATTAATAAAAGTGTACATCCATTTTGTTTGGGGTACAAAAAATAGATTTCCATTTTTAGATTCATTAGAATTAAGACAAAAGGTTTGGAATCATATTAGAGAAAACGCAAAGGAAAAAGGAATTTATGTTGATTTTATAAATGGATATTCAGATCATTGCCATTGTCTAATTTCTTTGGGAGTTGATCAAAATATTCAAAAAATAATACAATTACTTAAGGGCGAATCTTCATTTTGGATTAATAAAAATAAATTGACAAAAGAAAAATTTGAGTGGCAAGATGAATATTTTGCGGTTTCAGTTTCAGAATCTTTAGTAGATAAAGTAAGGGATTATATTAAAAACCAAGAAAGTCATCATAAGAAAAAAACTTTTCAGGAAGAATACAATGAAATTATTAGCAAATTTGGGTTTCAAAAAAAATAAATAACAAGAATTTGGCTAAAGCCTTTGTAGCACTAAATAACAATACCCCAGATAAATCTGGGGGCTATTCAGAAAAAATACATTCAGATTAATAATGAAAATTATCAGCAATCTAAATTGAATAGACAACATCTTTAGATGTTGGTTACATAATTGACAATCAAAATGGCTTTAGCCGAATAACTCTACATTTTTTAAATGAAAAAAGAACTACATATTTTCTTTACCTCTTTAATGTTCTACACCAGAATTCCTTGTCCAAAAAACATCGACCATCATCCTGATTATTTAAACAAGGCCACTCGGTATTTTCCTTTAATTGGCTGGATTGTTGGCAGTATTTCTTTTCTGTCTTTTTATCTTTTTTCTCTTTTTCTTTCTGTAGAAACAGCGGTAATTTTTGCTCTAATTATTTCTGTCCTTACGACGGGAGCTTTTCATGAAGATGGTTTTGCAGATGTTTGTGATGGTTTTGGCGGTGGCTGGACCAAGGAAAAAATCCTGATCATTATGAAAGACAGCGCTATTGGCGCTTATGGAGCCATTGGTTTGGTTTTATTGTTTTTAGTGAAATTCAAATTACTTTCAGAATCAATTTCTCTTTTCAAAGGAGATAATACTACATCGCTTATTCAAGTATTTCTTTTATTTGTTTCAGCGCACGCTTTAAGCCGTTTGGCTGCGATCTCTATTATTTTTACGCATGAATATTCACGAGACGACGCTTCGAGCAAAAGTAAACCTATTGCTAAAAACCATTCCTGGAAAGAAGTTTTAGGTTCTTTTTTCTTCGGATTGCTTCCTCTTTTTGTTTTCTCTTATTTTCAATATAAATTCCTTTTAGCTTTAGTTCCGGTTTTTATAACGCGGTTTTTTCTGGCGCGCTATTTCAAAAAATGGATTGATGGATATACCGGTGATTGCCTTGGTGCAACACAACAGGTTTGTGAGGTTGTTTATTATTTAAGCCTACTTTTGATATGGAAGTTTATCTAGTTCGTCACACCGAAACAATTTGCGAAAAAGGAGTTTGCTACGGACAATCGGATGTAGGATTAGCAGAACCTTTTGAATCTGTTTTTGAAAATATCGTTTCGCAATTACCTTCTGAAGCAATAATATTTTCCAGTCCGTTGAAACGTTGTGTGATTTTAGCAGAATACATTCAAAAAAATATTAAAACGATTGCATTTGAAAAAGAAGATCGTTTAATGGAAATGCATTTTGGCGATTGGGAAATGAAAAACTGGAATGAGATTCCGCCTGAACAAATTAATCCCTGGATGGAGGATTTTGTAAATAGTAGCATCTCCAATGGCGAATCGTTTATAAGATTACATGAACGAGTTGGCGATTTTTTATCTCAAATTTCAAAAGAAATAACAAAACCTATCATTATCGTAGCACATGCTGGAGTGATTCGCAGCATTTTATGTCATCATACTTCATTGCCGCTAAAAGATGCCTTTAATAACAAAGTAGATTTTGGACAAGTTATCAAAATCGAACTCTAATTATCATTTTGTTTCCATTTTAGTTTTAAAAGTCAAACAAATTAGAAAAATCGACATTTTTAACTTTATCTTTGCAGCCAATTAAGGTTGTGTTATTTCAAACACATTAAAAGGGAATCAAGTAATAATCAAATCTTGAGCTGTACCCGCAACTGTAAGCTTAGTTCTAAAAAAGAATGATTGTTGTTATCTACAAGCCACTGCTCGCCCCCGCGAACGGGAAGGTAAACAACAAGACGCAAGCCAGGAGACCTGCCTTTGTAACAAATATCGAGCTCTCGGGAAAAAGAGTGTAGAAATTATGACTTTGAAAAAACTTTTTGCTTTTTGTTTATTCTTCTTGTGCCAGATTATTGTAGCGCAGAGCGATACTATTAATAACTTAAAAGAAGTTATTGTTTCTGACACTAATCTTAAAAAGTACTCCGCCTCACAATCGGTTCAGGTACTGAATGATTCCGTTATCAATAAAAACCCATCTTCCTTAACGTCTCTATTAAATTACAATACTGTCATTTATTTTAAGGAAAACGGTCTTGGTATGACATCCGGACCTTCTTTTAGAGGAACGACTGCGGCACAAACTGCAGTTATCTGGAATGGCATAAATATTAATTCACAATTTTTAGGTCAGACAGATTTCAATACTATCGGAACAAGAGATTTTAATTCTATAGCTGTCAAAGCTGGTGGAGGAAGCGTTTTATACGGAAGCAGTGCAATCGGCGGAAGCATTCACCTTAATAATGATTTGAGATTTAAAAATGAATTTTCGAATCAGGTATTTTTTAGCCTGGGAAGTTACAATACTTTGAGTGCCAACTATCGCATTAACGCATCTTCTGATAAATATAGTCTACAGGTAAATATTTCCCGAAATAGCTCTGATAATGATTTTAAATATCCCGGCACAACAGATCAGAGAAACATAAATGGTGAATATTATAACACTAGTATGAACACCACTTTTGGGTATAAAATAGATGCTAAAAACACCATAAAAGCATACAGCCAGTTTTATGATGCAGAACGTCATTTTTCTTTAATTACACCCTCAGAAAGCAAAACAAAATACAACGATTTTAATACCCGAAATTTAGTAGAATGGGAAAGTGTATTCAATCGTTTTACATCAAAACTGAAATTGGCGCATATTGGGGAATCGTATAAATATTTTAGCAATATAGATTCTGAACTATTTACATATGGTAAAGTTGAAACTTCTATCATAAAATATGACTTGGCTTTTGATGTAAATGACAAAATCAAACTAAACACCATTGTTGATTACAGTCACAATAAAGGATATGGCTCGAGCATCGATCATGCAAAAAGAGAAGTTGGTTCGGCTAGTTTATTATTAAGTCATCTCGTGACTGAAAAATGGGATTATAATGCCAGCATACGCCAGGAAGTAACCGATAATTTTGGGAATCCATTTCTGTTTTCTTTTGGAACTCGTTATCAATTCACTGATTTTTATCGTTTGAAATTTAATGCTTCCAAAAATTTCAGAATGCCCACATACAATGATTTGTTTTGGGAAGGAAGCGGAAATCCCGATCTAAAACCTGAAACTTCTTATCAGGCAGAAATTGGCAATGAATTTTTTACAAAGAATTTTTCTGTTTCTCTAACCACCTATTATAATTCTATCAAAGACTTATTACGCTGGGTTCCAACTGAGGGAACCGGTGGCGCATGGTCACCTGAAAACACAGATAAAGTAAGAGCTTATGGTGCTGAAATACTATTAGAATGGAGACCAAAAATAGAAAACAACCATTTTACGGTTAACGGTACTTACGCTTATACTGTTTCTGAAAGTAAACAATTAATAAAAGGAGAATCTGTTTACAAGCAATTGATTTATGTTCCTTACCATAAACTAACAGGATCAGTTTCTTATAATTGGAAAAAAGTATCTTCTTATTTTCAATATT
>Ga0247810_10000992_pt1 | contig 20375 bp, 16 predicted proteins | sample UWRJL119311C1_FD_179918 | JGI IMG/M metagenome (GOLD analysis project Ga0247810, IMG submission 179918) | Plant litter microbial communities from Arlington Agricultural Research Station in Wisconsin, United States - UWRJ-L119-311C-1 | ecosystem: Environmental > Terrestrial > Plant litter >... | reverse complement strand
GCCACTTTTACCGTTGACCGTGACTTCGGCTTTTCGGCCCAGTACAGCTCCGGTCACTTCAATGTGACAGGAGCAGTTTCATCCGGGGAAGGGCGCAACTCATCGCTTTCCAACAGTGGACTTGCCTACACCGGGCGAATAGAATACCTTCCGTTCGGAAGATTTACCGGGAAAAACGATTACATCGAAGGTGATCTCGAGCGCGAAGCCAAACCGAAGCTGTCTGTCGGGGCTACTTATTCCCACAACGAAAGAGCTGTCAGGGCCGGCGGACAATTGGGAAGAGACCTGTTCTCACCAACAGATATGGCCACTGCTTCCATCGATGCGATCTTTAAATACAACGGTTTTTCCTTCTACAACGAATTCATGTACAGGGATGCTGCAACAGCTGTTACGGTTGATGCTGATTCGGCCAATACGGCGACGATTTACGTTGGCTACGGCTTCCTGTCACAGGTTGGATACCTGTTTAAGAACAACTGGGAAATAGCCGCGCGGTATGCCGAAATAACACCCTTTGCTGCTGTTTTCGACCATGCAGTTTTCACCGGGGTGAACGAAAAGAAACAGCAGCACATCCAGGTCGGAGTTACGAAATACCTGTACGGACACCGTGTAAAAGTACAGGGAAATCTGCTCTACCATCTGACAACCGATATGAGAAGCGACCTTACCACAGGAAAATATGGGGTCATCTTCCAGGTGGAGCTGGGGATTTGATCGGATGTTCTTGTTCTGATAGGTGCAGGATTGAAAAACAGAGGCCCATGATGATGGGTATATATATTATCCGCACCCAAAGTAATTATGCCTTGAAAATCATCTGACAACACCGAAGTAAATCGTTACCACGAATACACGAAAAGTAGTTAGCCGAAAGCTGATTATAAGCGGTGTAAGGTTAAAGTGAATGTGTGTAAACCTTGTTTACATCACGAATCTGCCAATAATAAGGACAGTCCGTCAACTGACGGACTGTATTAATTTTTATTCTGGTTAGTTTGTTATTTGTGTATTCGTGGGAGAAAAACCCCATGCATAGTAAGCTGGATGTATCGTGGCTCTATCCCGATGCATCCTGGGCCTACCTTAGTACAGATGTCATTAGTTATGAATCGCCGCCCGCAGCTGAAAATTTATACCCGATTCCTTTTACGGTCTTAATATAATTATCGCCGATCTTCTCGCGCAATTTCCGGATGTGAACATCAATGGTGCGGTCCCCGACCACAATTTCCGTTCCCCAGACTTTTTCCAGTATTACATCTCTTTCGAAAACGATATCGGGCCTGGATGCTAGTAAAGCTAATAATTCGAATTCCTTTTTCGGAAGATGGACCGCAACTCCGCTTTTAAAAACGGTGTATTTCTCCCGGTTGATCACCAGGTCTTCGCCCAGCAGTGGCTTCACTGTTCCGGATTCTTTTCTTCTCAGCAAAGCGTTAATACGACTGATCAGCACCCGCGGCTTAATAGGCTTGGAAATGTAATCGTCTGCCCCGGCATCGAGTCCGGCGATCTGGCTATAGTCCTCATTTCTAGCGGTAAGGAAGCAGATGAGCACCTGTTCCATCCCCGGAGTTTTGCGCAGAACTTCACAAACTTCAACGCCATCCATCCCCGGCATCATCACGTCCAGTATCACCAGGTCGGGTTTTTCTTCCCGGCAGATCGCCAAACCTTCCTGCCCGTTCGGAGCAGAGAAAACTTTAAAGCCTTCTTTCGAAAGATTGTAAGAAAGTATGTCGCGGATATCGTCCTCGTCGTCGATGATTACAATTTTGTCCATAATATGACCGTTAAATTCCCCTTTTTGAGACGATATTTCTTACCGAAAATAGGTATTATATTGGAATCTTAAAAGTGAATCCTCGATTCATTTGCCCCGGGTCGGAAATGATTCTGTTGCGTCAGTGGGGGCATTCTGTTAATAATCTGTTTGATTTAAGGTCTCATCGGTAAAAAAGGTGTTTTCTAAAGGCAATAAATCTGTTAATCCTGATTTTGTGAATGGATGTTAAGTCGAAAAAAAAGCTTTGATCCTAATGAGTGTTTGACGTATCTTTGTCGAAGTAGTAGTAGGTTAGGTTGATTAGTGTGACAAGAGCTTAGAACGCCCGTTCTGAGCTCTTGTTGTTTTCAGACGTTTCCTGTTTGCAAAGAAATCATACTCCGGTGTTACTCCGATGAAACCCCGCTGATACTCCGTTGTTACTCCGATGCATCCTTATGTCACCTTGCTGTATCCTTCCTGTGTTCCTGCTGTATTCCCCATGCCACACACCTGCCAAAGCCGTACATAAGCCGTGTCAAAGCCATGCTTCCCTTATACCTTTTACAGGTTTAACTTATAAAGTTCCCGTCAATCCGAAGCCACTACCGAAGGAAGAACTATTTTCAGGCCCCATTCCCCATTCTCTATTGCCTGTTCTCTGTTGCCTGTTCTCTTTTTTTAGTATATTCACCTCATGAGTGTAAAAGCTAAAATTCTCCTGGTCGAGGATGATACCAACCTCGGATTTGTTATCGCAGACCAGCTTAAATCGGAAGGATACCAGGTTGTGCTGTGTTCCAATGGTCAGGAAGGCCACATGCGATTCACGGAAGATAATTTCCATTTGTGCATCTTCGATGTCATGATGCCCAAGAAAGATGGATTCACCCTTGCCCGCGAAATCCGGCGCATCAATACCGAAACGCCTATTCTTTTCCTGACGGCAAAATCAATGACCGAAGATAAAGTGGAAGGTTTTAATGCCGGTGGCGACGATTACCTCACGAAGCCATTCTCATTCGACGAGCTTTCGGTCCGCGTAAAAGCATTGCTGAAAAGGGTAAATATCCACGAAGAAGCGGAAGAGAAATCCATTCCGCTGGGAGCTTACGTATTCGATACGGAGAATTTTACCCTGAAGCACCCGGAATTCGAAAAAACACTCACCAAGAAAGAAGCGATGGTGCTGAAGATCCTCTGCAAGTTCATCAACTCGGTAGTTCCCCGGGAAACAATACTGACAGCCGTCTGGGGACAGGATGACTACTTTGCCGGACGAAGCATGGATGTATTCATCACCAAGCTGCGCAAGTACCTTTCTCACGACGATTCGATCTCTATCTCCAACGTTCACGGAATTGGCTTCAAGCTGGAAGTGAGCTGAGACTCTTCTCTTATTTTCTATCTTTGCTTCAAACTTGCGTCAAATGAAGCTTTTCCCGGTAATTCAATGAGCCTGATCCTGCACCTCGAAACGGCAACGAAAGTGTGCTCTGTTGCGCTTTCCCGCGATGGCGAACAGATCGCGATCGAAGAGATCAGCGACGATAACTATGCCCACGGCGAAAAGCTGACCTTACTCATTGAAAAAGTACTCAAAACAGCTGGAGCAGTTACGAAAGATCTTTCTGCAGTTTCTGTTTCCGCAGGTCCGGGATCTTACACCGGCTTGCGCATAGGTGTTTCGACAGCCAAAGGATTGTGCTACGCCCTCGGCATTCCGCTGATCAGTGTCAATTCACTCGAAAGCATGGCCGTACTGGGCAATCAGGCTTATCCTCAAAGTAATCTCTGTCCGATGATAGACGCCCGCAGAATGGAAGTTTATTCTGCTATCTATGCCCGTGATCTTTCTATTCTGAAACCGTTAAGCGCCGATGTGCTCGATGAGTCAAGCTACGGGGAATTCGGGGAATTCGTCTTCTTCGGTGACGGAGCGCCCAAAGCTGCAGAGCTGTGGCAATCGCGAAAGCTGGTTTTTGATAAAGACCTGGCTCCCTCGGCTTCCGGGCAGGTCATGATCGCCTTCGACAAATGGCAGAAAGGCGTAACAGAAGACGTAGCTTACTTCGAACCGTATTACCTGAAAGAATTCGCCGGTACGATGCCTAAATCGAAATCCTGATAGCGAATATATAACCAGATTAATAAGGGTACCAAAACCGGCCTTTCATTACAGGGTTTTATACGCGTGCTGGAATGCGCTAAAAATGACGATAGCTCCGCAGGAGATCCTCGGCATTTTCGCATTGCAGGTGTGTAGAAAATGGCTCACAGGGAAGAAGGATTTTCTTTCGAAGCAGCATTTTGAGCCAAGTGTAATGAACCGCCTTGACTTTTTGCTTCTTTTGATCATTGCTTGTCCCAATGGCAGTCCGCCGGATAGCGAACACCAAAGCTGCTTAGTGCTCCTCACGGAACATACCTCGATACCGCCGCCGCCAGCTGTTCAAAATCTCCCGGAGCCATCGAATGCTTCGGAAAAAGATAATCCACTGATGCGCTGATACTGATGTAATCGTCCTCAATATCGGCTTGCAGCACTTCTTCCCATCTTTCGATCTTGTCGGCTTCGTTGTCTTCCTCGAACGTAAAGCCTTCTTCTGATAGTACAAGAGCCCGGTTTGTTGGCTTTTCCAGGTTTTCGAGGAAAATACCGATCTCTTTTTTCCACCTTTTGATCGAATCGGTCCGCTTTTTCAAACGTGCAGCCGTAATCGCCAGCAGAATGGAAATAACAACGAAGATCGTCTGGTTACCGCCTGAAATAAGCAGCCTCGCACCAACTGCAAGCCACGCAATACCAACCACAATTGCAAGCAGTGCCTGGTTTCGTGTATTCGGATTCTTAAAGATCAGGTGGTAATTGTCCTTGTAATAAATAGCTTCGAAATCCGCTTTGCGAAAATGCAGGGGAAGAATAACTGGCGTCATGTCGTAGGTGTTTTAGTTCGTTTTTTGCGGATATTCGGCAGAAATGCAGCGATCAGGCCGAGAAAAGGAAGGAAGGAACAAAGACTGAAAACGTAGTTCAGGCTGGTGTGGTCGATTGTGTAGCCGAGAACTGCAGAACCGAGTCCGCCCATCCCGAAAGCAAATCCGAAAAAGAGCCCTGACACCATTCCTGTTCTTCCCGGTAGCAATTCCTGGGCATACACGAGAATAGCCGAAAAGGCCGAAGCAATGATAATTCCGATCACCGAAAGCAGGATCCCCGTCCAGAAAAGATCGCAGTAAGGAAGCAGCACCGTAAAAGGAGCTACGCCGAGAATGGAGAACCAGATCACGACTTTTCTCCCGAAACGATCGCCAAGTGGACCTCCGAGTAATGTTCCCGTAGCAACGGATCCCAGGAAAATAAAAAGGTAAACGGAAGAATCGGTCGTGCTCAGATTAAATTTCTGGATGAGGTAAAATGTCAGGTAGTTGTTCAGGCTGGCGGTGTAGAAATACTTGGAGAAGATCAGCGCCAGCAGAATGCCGATCGTAACCCTGACACGTTTCCGGGAAAGTCCGTGTGGCTCGTCTGTGCTGACAGCTTTACCCGCGGCACGCATTCGGAGGTGTTCCCTGTACCATTTTCCGACTCTTGAAAGAATAATAATGGCAAGAACCGCAGCGATCAGGAACCAGAGTATGTGCAGCTGCCCGTTGCGAAGAACGATGAATCCGACGAGCAAAGGTCCGAGCGCCGAACCGAAATTCCCGCCCAGCTGAAAGATCGATTGAGCAAGTCCGCGTCTTCCTCCCGATGCAAAGTAAGCCACCCGCGATGCCTCCGGGTGAAACACCGAAGAGCCGATCCCGACCAGGCAGGCGGCGATCAGGATACTCCCGAAATCAGATGCGAAAGAAAGCAGTATAATTCCTGTCAGCGTAAAGCACATGCCCATCACAAAGGAATAAGGCCGCGGATGTTTGTCGGTGTAATTTCCTACGAAAGGCTGGAGAATAGATGCCGTGCATTGAAAAACAAAGGTAATGAGCCCGATCTGCGTGAACGTAAGTCCGTAATTGCTCTCCAGCAGCGGATAGCTTGCGTAGAGAATGGATTGCATCATATCGTTCAGGAAATGACTGATACTGACTGCAAAGAGAATGGCGAAAACCGTTTGCTGACCCGAAATGGTCGCGGTTTTTTGATCTGACAATTGTTCCATTGCTACAAGCTTCTATCCCGGAACAAGCTATAAAGCAAGCCGGGGATGTGGCGCAAAGTTACCGTTTTTGATTCAAAAGCCCTGATTTTGACAAAGCTCTTTTTGATTCGTGCAGTATATTTTCACCGTCAGGAAAGTCCTTTCACTTTATTCCTGATCCTGCTCAGCGAAACAGCCGTGATTCCCAGGTAAGAAGCAATGTAATGCTGTGGAATGCGGCGAATGATCTCAGGCTGGTTCTTTAGCAGATCCAGGTACCTTTCCCGCGGATTGTCCCTGATCCGCGAGAGGAAAAGCTTTTGATAGAAAAGCAGCCGCTGGAAAATCGAATCTTCCAGCGCAGACTTGATCTCCGGCGATTCCAAAAGCAGCCGTTCCATATCCGGTTTACGTATGACATGAACGATGCAGGGTTCCAGCGTTTCAATACTGAACACGCTCGGCTGACCGGTGCGGTAGCTTTCGATCGATGAAATGCTCTCGTTCTCAAAGAAGAACTGGAACGTGAGATCGTTCCCGTTGTTGTTGAACCACGCGCGAATACAGCCCTTTTCGATAAACCATACGTTCTTCGAGATCTCGCCCTCGGAAAGCAGGGTCGTTTTCGCCGGAAGCTCCATGCGGGTGAACAGCTCGCTGAAGGGAGCCTTCTCAAAGACAGCCCTGTTATCTTGTTTGTGATGCATCGCGGTAAATTACTGGTGTCAATAGTAGCGAATTGAATGGTTCGTTTTTCGTTCCGGTGTCAGAAACCGTCAACTTTTATTCGTTGGTTGACTTCTTTCTTAGTGCAGAAAGCAGTAATCTTGTAAGTGATGAATAAGTTGATCAGATCGAAGGAAACACGGCCTTTTTTAATCGCCGGTCCCTGCAGCGCGGAAACAGAAGAACAAATGCATGAAACGGCTCTGCAGCTGAAGCAGTTCTGTTCGATAGATATGCTCCGGGCGGGGATCTGGAAGCCGAGAACACGTCCCGATTCATTCGAAGGAGTGGGGCAGGAAGGTCTTCCCTGGCTCGTTGATGCCGGAAAATTGCTGGGCGTGCCAACAGCTACCGAAGTGGCGAATGCCAAACATGCCGAGCTGGCCTTGAAAGCCGGGGTCGATGTGCTGTGGATAGGAGCGCGAACAACCGTGAATCCGTTTACGGTGCAGGAAATCGCAGATGCGATCGGCGGCTCCAATGTTCCGGTGATGATCAAGAATCCCGTAAATCCCGACCTGGAATTGTGGATCGGCGCTTTCGAGCGTTTTGAAAAGGCGGGTTCTACGGACCTGACGGCCATTCACCGTGGTTTTTCCGTTTACAAGCACCCCAAATACCGGAATGTTCCGAACTGGGAATTACCCATTGCGTTGAGAGAGCGAATGCCGCACCTTCCGATGATCTGCGATCCGAGCCACATTACCGGAAAACGCTCACTGTTGCTGGAAGTATCGCAGAAAGCAATGGATCTCAATTTCGACGGATTGATGATAGAATCGCACCGCAGCCCGGATGAAGCCTGGTCGGATGCCGCTCAGCAGGTAACGCCGGAAAATCTCGATAAGCTGATCCGCCAGCTAGTCCTCAGATCAAGGGTGATAAGTGATTCGGCCCAGCAGGGACTGGAAGAAATGCGCGAAAAGATCGGTGTGCTCGACGACCGCTTATTTGATATCCTGACGGCGCGAATGCTGCTCAGCGAAGAAGTAGGACGATTCAAGCACCAGCATAATATTACCATTCTGCAGGAAGAACACTGGAAGAAAGTGATTTCCGGCAGACTTGAAAAAGCAGGTGAATACGGCCTTGCCGAGCGATTTGTGCGCCTGGTCATGGATGCGCTTCACCAGGAATCGATTCGTCACCAGACGCGTGTTATGAATCCTTCCGTTCACCAGCCGAAAGATGAAAAAGACAGTTAACCCGGGTCATCGGAAAGGAATTGTTCAGATTCCGGCTTCGAAAAGCGACGGACAAAGGGCATTCCTGGCAGCGGCCCTGGCGAAAGGAACCTCCGTTCTTAAAGGAACCGGTAACAGCGACGACGAGCTTGCACTACTGGAAACGGTCCGGCAGCTCGGAGCAGAAATCACCACATCGGGTAAGGAGCTTACGATTTCCGGCATTGCTGATTTCCCCCGGGAAGCATCTATTTCAGCCGGTGAATCCGGTTTGGGAATACGCTTAACGGGGATGGTTTGCGCAGCTCATGAAGGAATTTTTACAATCAATGGAACAGGCTCGCTGCTTTCGCGCCCCATGGACTTTTTCGAAGAAGTGCTCCCGAAGCTTGGCGCAACAGGTAAAACATCAAACGGAAAATTGCCGCTGGTGATTTCAGGGCCGCTAACCGGCGGGGAGCTGGAGGTAGACGGTTCACTGAGCTCGCAGTTCATTTCCGGTATGCTCATGGCCTTGCCGCTGGCAAAAAATGACAGCATTTTGAAAGTAAACAACCTGAAAAGCGCTCCTTACGTTAACATGACGCTGAAAACACTCAAAGCTTTCGGGATAACGGTGGAAAATGAGAACCTGGAAGTGTTCCGGATTCCGGGAAATCAAGCTTACCAGCCTGCTGATTATACGATCGACGCCGACTGGAGCTCTGCTTCCTGCTGGTTAGTGGCTTCCGCTCTCGGGCATGATCTTGCTATCAGCGGATTGAGTCTTTCCAGCTTACAGGCAGATAAAGCGCTGCTCAGCTTCTTCCTTGCGGCTGATTGTAAGGTGGTGCGAGGCGAAGAAGGAATCAGCATACACGGATTGGCGCGTACTGCTTTCAGCGTTGATGCTACCGATTGTCCGGATCTTTTCCCGGCTTTGACCACACTGGCTGCATTTTGTGAAGGAACTTCGCGGATCAGAGGCGTTTCGCGACTTGCTCACAAAGAAAGTAACCGGGGGTTGGCTTTGCAATCCGAATTTGGCAGGCTCGGAGTAAAAATCGACCTGGACGGAGACGAAATGCTTATTCACGGAACTGGAAAAGTGGGCGGGGGAACAGTTCATTCCCATCACGATCACCGGATCGCCATGTGTTTAGCCGTCGCCGGACTTTCTGCCGGAAAAGAAGTGATCATCGAAGACGCGGAAGCCGTAAGCAAAAGTTACCCCGCATTCTGGGAGGTGCTGGAAAAGCTCTAGCGTTTTTTCAGTTGTTTGACCTTTACCTTCACAGGAACTTCCGGTCCTTCTTCGATCTTCAGTAGCCTGATCAGCAAAGGCAACGTCAGTCCCTGTCCTATCAGCGTAAATAAAACAACCACCACGGAAATAAACACGATAGCGTCCCGCTGCGGAAAAGGCATCCCGTTAGCCAGTGTAGATGGCAATCCGATCGCGATCGCCAGTGAAACAATCCCGCGCATACCCGACCAGCTGATGACAAGACTGTTCTTGAAATCCAGCAGCGCGTGCTCGGAAATTCTTCCTTTTCCTTTCCGGAATGCCGACTGCAGGTTGACCTGCTGAATAAAAATCCTTCCCGTACGAAGCAGGAGCGCAGCAAAACTGATCAGCGCAGCGTAGCCGATATAAGGTAGTACGAGTTTCGGATCGATGTTTTTAACCACGTGCGGAAATTCCAGTCCTATGAGGATAAAAACAAGGCCGTTCAGCAGAAAGACAATGATGTCCCAGATCGTTTTAGATTCCTGCTTCAGCTTTTCGGGAAAAACCAGCTCGCTGTAGCGGGAAATTGTTAATCCCAGCGTTACAACTGCAATAACGCCCGAAACATGGATTTCCTCGGCTATCGCATAAGTAACGAACGGCATTAAAAGCATCAGGCTCATCACGACCATTGAATTGTGGCGCACCTTTCTCAGGAAAAAAGCGAGCATTCTGCTGATGATCAGTCCGGCCAGCAACCCGCCAACCAGCAGGATCACAAAATCGAGCGAAGCTTTCCAGAACACGAATGCCGCCCCGGTAACAGCAGCAATGGATAACCGGTAGGCGATCAGCGCTGAAGCGTCATTGATAAGACTTTCACCTTCGAGGATCGTTAACGTTTTCTTTGGAAGTCCGAGGCCTTTTGTAACGCTCATGGCAGCTACAGCATCAGTTGCAGAAAGAATAGCGCCGAGAACAAACGACACCGGCCAGCTCATCCCGGGAATGCAGTAATGGGCAACAACCGCAATTCCCACAACGGTAAGAAAAACCAGCGATATGGACAGATTGGCTATCGTATTGATGTTGATCTTAAAGTCTTTGAACGAAATGTTGAAAGCCGCATCGTAGAGCATCGGTGGAAGGAACAGCAGGAAGATCACTTCCGGGTTCAGGTCGGGTGCCGGAAGCGAAGGAATGAATCCGATGGTCATTCCGGCAATTACCAGCAGGATGGGATAAGGAATGCGAATGTTGTCTGCCACTGCCGAAAGCGCAATGAGAATGGCGAGAATTAATAAAACGATACTGTAATTTTCCATAAACCTTTCCGCTTGTTTCCGTCGATTTTAAAAGGAATTAAACTTACTGCGAATAATCGGAACACAAAAGCCGTTTTCGGTGAATGGTGGATTGCGGCCTGAAAGCAAAGAACTCAGAAACGGATAAAAAAGCAAAGTTTAAAAAGATCCGCTGTGGATTAATGCTCTGTAAACCAGATGAATCATAACATTAGCATGATTTAACTAAACAAATCATTGGATCATAGGAGATATGTGTACCTTACCCGGGTAAATAATTCAACTAATGATGCCACACATAACGGACAGTGTTTATCTTTTAAGAAATGTCATAGAAAATGCTCCGTTCCCGATAGCAGTTTATACGGGGTCGGAGCTAAAAATAGAATTGGCAAACCAGGCAATGATCAAAGCCTGGGGGAAAGGAGATAATGTGATTGGTAAAAATTATACTGAAATCCTTCCTGAGCTGAGTGATCAGGATGTATTTACCGAACTCCGGTCGGTGCTGGAAACCGAAAAACCGGTTCATATTAGAAACAAGCGTCTGAATGTGCTTGTGGACGGAGTCCTGAAATCCTTTTATATAACCTATAGTTTTAATCCTTTATACGACTCAGACGGGAAGCTTTACGGAATTATGAATACAGGTTATGATGTCACAGATCTCACGCTTGCCAGGCAGAAAACGATGGAGGCAGAAGTGAAATTAAGACTTGCCGTTGAATCTGCAGATCTCGGTACGTATGAAACAGACTTGTGGACAAATCAAACGACCACATCGCAAAAATTCAACGAGATCTGGGGATCGGAGCATTTCGCAAATCGCGAAGCAATTATTTCGACCCTTCACCCGGATTTTGAGCAGGTCAGAATAGATGCACACAATGAAGCGAGAAAAACAGGCAAACTGAATTATGAGGCTAAGATTATTCACGGTGCCGATTCTTATCGCTGGGTGAAAATTAACGGGAGCATTATTAACAATGAAAACGGAGTTGCCACTACGCTGCTGGGAGTTGTGCAGGATATTACCGAACAGAAACAGTTTACGGAACAACTGACGGAACTGGTCGACAGGCGCACAAGAGACCTTCAGCGATCGAATGAAGATCTGATGCAATTTGCTCACGTTGTTAGTCATGATCTCAAGGAACCGGTTAGAAAAATCAAAATGTTCAGTGGAGTGCTGAAAGACGAATTCGGAAGCTCGCTGGAGAAAAAAGGGAATACGTACATTGATAAAGTGCGAAACGCTACGGACAGAATGTTTTCACTCATTGACGGAGTACTGGCTTATTCTACGGTCAATTCATCCGGTTATCCGACTTCAAAGATAGATCTGAACGAAGCTGTTGAAAACATCAAAGCAGATCTCGAGCTTGTGATCCATGAAAAGAAAGCAATCTTAATAAGAGATGAGCTTCCCGAGATCGAAGGCGCTCCCATCCTGATTAATCAATTATTTTACAACCTGATCAATAATGCTTTAAAATTTTCAAAAGCAACCGAGCCACCGCGTGTTACCATTCTTTTTTCGGTTTACAGTAAAGATAACGCAGACTGGATCGAAATAATCGTGAGGGATAATGGGATCGGTATTGACCCTAAAGAATCACATAAAATTTTTGAAGCATTCAACAGGCTGAATTCCAAAGATAAGTATGAAGGTACGGGACTTGGGCTTGCTCTGTGTAAGAAGATCGTTGAACGACACCACGGGTCCATCGAAGTGAAGGGAAAGATAGATGAAGGTACTGATTTCATTGTTAATCTTCCCATGATCCAGACCTCGGCTGAAGTTTAGTCTGAAACCATCTCCTTCAAATGCGTTATTTCTGCTGAGAATACCGGCAGAGGAAAGAAAAGATTGTTTTTTTTCGGCAATTTTGACGCGGATTCCAATGTATGAAATACCAATTGCGTTTGTTCTGTTTCCTGCTGACGTGCTTTTTCGGCACGAATGCCGGAGCGTTTACTGTTTTCCAGGAAGAGATCACCGAAGATACGCTTCCCAAACCGCCGGGTTCCTCGTTCAGTGATTTCCTGATCGACCGCTCCCTGGAAAGTGAGTACGTGATCGAAGACGATTCGACCTATACCTATTCCATGATCAGCGAAGATCTCGACTACCTGCTGAAAAAATATCCGGCAGTTCTTCACCCGGTTGAGGTGGGCAGATCGGAATTCGGCCTGGATATGAGAACAGTAAGGATCGGTAGGGCCGAGCCGAAGCAGAATTGTGTTTTCCTTGTTGGAAATGTTCACGCCCGGGAAGATTACAGCTCGAAGCTGGTGATGAAATTCCTGAATGTTTACCTGCTGTCGATCGACGGAAAGAGCAACCTGTACCCGGGAGCGAAAGCGCTGCTGGATTCCATCGATATTTACCTGATGCCGGTTGCCAACCCCGACGGATTGAAGATCGCGCAGGAAGATTTTGAAGGAATTACCGATTCGGTGAACGCTTACATCGATTCGATCTATTGCCAGGAAGGTTTCCCGGAATGGAAGGCGAACGGAAAAGGAATAGATCTGAACAGAACATTCGACGATGGTAATTTCGAAGTGAAGAAAGGAACATCGTTCCAGGCGTCTCCCTCTGCGGAAGGCTATAAGGGTGAATTTCCCGCACAACCTGTGGAAACGCAGCACATTCAGCAGTTTATTGCAGAAACGCGACCGCTGGTAACGGCTTCTTTCCATACGAAAGGAAATATTCTTTTCTGGGCCGATGCGCAGACACATCCGTTTCTCGGGAATGTGGATACGGAGATAACCGGTAAAATAGCTGATGCTTCCGGCTTCCAGGTATCTACGATCGCAAAGTATGCTTCCGACTACGGGTGCGGACTGGAAAACTTTGTCAGGGCGCGCTACGGACTGATCGGCACCTGCGTTGAATTGTCACGCGGGGATAAAACCCGCCAGCAGCACGGTGACGACAAATTCAATTACGAAGTGTGGCGGCTGGCCTGGAACATACCGTTTATTTTCATAGAAAGTGCAGTCCAAAATGCCGGAAAGATCCGGATGAACAGCGATTCCTATATGTTCATGCATCCTTTTTAATACAGCCTGTTCGGCCCTGTACAGTCGATTTAAAAACATGTCCACGGATACCAGGATTCAGCATTCACAAGCCGACATGTGATTATTAATCCCGCTCCTTTGTGCCATGTTCCCGCTCCTTTGTGCCATGTTCTCACTCCTTTGTGCCATGTTTTCACTCCTTTTCGTCATGTGTCCGCTCCTTTGTGCCATGTTCTCACTCCTTTTCGTCATGTTCCCGCTCCTTTGTGCCATGTTCTCGCTCCTTTTCGTCATGTGTCCGCTCCTTTTCGTCACGTTCTCGCTCCTTTGTGCCATGTTTTCACTCCTTTTCGTCATGTGTCCGCTCCTTTGTGCCATGTTCCCGCTCCTTTGTGCCATGTTCTCACTCCTTTTCGTCATGTTTCCGCTCCTTTTCGTCATGTTCCCCCTCCTTTGTGTCGTATTCCCGCTCTTTACGTTCGGGATTCGAAACAAAGAGGGCGCAGAATATAAACAAAGCAGGCCCGGAATGCATCCCGGGCCTGCTTTGTGTTCATAAAAATTTCAATGGTTTTTACTCCAGGTAGATCGGCTGGGTATTTCCGTAATCAACGCTGTAGTTGAAAGAGAAGATTTTTGTTTCGCCTTTTCCAATGATGAATTTCCAGGTAAGAATGCCTGTTTTCTCCTCGAGAACGGCGCCTTCGTAAGTTCCCTGTTTCACTTTGATATCTTCATTGATCGAAACCGGGAAGTGATCTTTCATGATGAAAGGAATAGAAGCTCCGCCGTTGTTGCGAACAGTGAAATCCCACTGAACGTCATACTTATTGCGGCTTCCGAATACGCGATTTTTACTTTTTTCTTCACTTCGCTTGCGGTCAACAACGATCTTTTTGTCTTTTCCAAGGGAGAAGCTCAGTGTGTCTTTCGATGAGTTCACATCTACGTAGCTTTTCCCGATGAACGTTCCGTCGAAGTACAGGTTGGATTCCCCGTTGAGGAGGTTCAGCTTTTCCCATCCGGAGATCTGCGCTACGAGGTAAACAGAAGGATCGAGCTTGGGAACTGAATGGTACTCGTAATTTGCGTTCATTGTGTAAACGGCAATGGCAACACGGTGGTCGGCATTGTCGGAAGGAACCGTGAATGGAGTCGAGATCTGGAATTCCATGCGCAGGTCTTTTTCAACCGTTGTTGCGATCGTCTGGTTGTAAGCGGTGGTCTGGTCGAGTTCGTCATACATGTAAGCTTCCTCCTGTGCCTTGTCTGCGCGGTTCTTTCTTTTTGACCGGCTTCCCCTGATACCCGGCGCTCTTGCAAGTTCGACGCTGCTCAGGGAGTAAGATCCTTCCGACGTGTAGGCATAACCATCACCGTTTGCGGAAACTGCGCCATAACCGTCCATGATGCCGTTCAGCTCTTCCATAACAATATCCTGCGGACGCATCAGGACTTTGGTGAACGGAGAATTAATAACAACGTAAACGTCGTCGTAGCCAAGGTAAGAAACCGTAAAAGCCGATTCTCCTCTCGGGACCACGAAGGTATAGCGGCCGTTGATGTCGGTCGTTACGATGTTCTGTGCATTGCTCTGCATCTGGATCTTTGCAAAAGCCAGTGGCTCGCCGGTCGTTACATCGATCACTTCACCGAAAACGGTTTCTCCGGCGTAATTGTAAACGGGAGTTGTACGTGAAACAACCTGCTTTCTCGGTGCGGGCGTATAATAGTTAAGGAACCATGGAGTCAGTAAAGCTTCCTGGGTATTGTCATAAGGATCATTGGTGGAAAGCACGAGATTGACGTTTGTCCAGTCCTGCCCGGTACTTTGGCTTACAAGTCCTTTTGCTTCCAGCAGCACGGGAGCGCCAACACCGTTGCTTCTCATGTCGTAATAAGGTTTCCAGGCGGCATTCGGAGTGATGTAGGAGAACGTGAAATCGGTCGATCCGGCTTTATCTACTTCCAGCTCTACTTCGATCTCCGTGTAATTGGTAACGGGAAGACTTCTTCGCGTGCTGATCTCCTGTTCGATCTGGTTCATCTGGCGAACAAGTGCTTCGATCTCGTTCTCCACCTGCGACTTGCGAAGCTGGATCTCGGTCATTTTCGTATGGTAAAAAACAGAGGCTTCTTTCAGCTCGGAGATCTTTACGGTTTGCTGCTGGCTTCCGAGGTAATTGTTTTTCAGCAGCAGCTCTTCGTCGCGGAGAAGAACGGTGTATTCATCGCGCAGCTTGCGTTCGTCCTGTTCCAGCTTTTTGTGCTTCGTATTGAAGGCGTCGAGGTCGTTTTTGGCAATGGCCAGGTCGTCGAAGTTCTTGCGGGTACGAACACTCAGGATAGTGGCATTTACGGAAGATTTCAGCTGGATCGAATTCGGATCCACGAAATCGGTGAGCTTTTCGAAGATCACGACCTGCTTTCCTGCTTTCAGGTCAACTTGCTTCATATGTTCGACTTGCGCCCCGACTGTAAATACGGTCACTTTGGTGATCGGTGCGTTGATTTTCTGTTCCTTCTGAGCGAAGATCGCCGCTGGAAGCAGTAAAAAAAGGATCAATTGTTTCATAAATAGGATATAAATAAAAAAACGTACTCCCTGGAATACGTTTTTAGATGCAGAACGTTCAATCGTTCCATAAATTAAAGTTTTACCGGCAGCGTCAGCTTCGAAAGTTCAAGCTCGTAAATGTCCATACTGCTCTTCTGTCCCTGTATGTTAAATCCGGCCATAACAGCTTTGTTCAGCTCCTTGTAAATTCTGAAATGCGTATCGTCGTTTACAGAGTTGACAGCTGCTCCGAGATTCATTGCTGTTGACCAGCCTGTTCCAGTGTTTTCGCACACATAAACGTCCATTCCGCCCATTCCTTTGTGGCCATCAGAGCTAAAGAACAGGAAACGCCCGTCTGGCGTAATGTAAGGTGTTGTTTCTCTTCCGGCAGTATTGATGCTGTCGGAAAGTACCTGTGCTACGCCCCATTTTTTTCCTTGTTTCTGAACCATGTAAATTTCAGTCGATCTTTTATCACCTTTCCGGTCGGATACGAAATACATGGTATTCCCGTCGGCAGTGACCGTTGCAGCACCTTCGAAGAAAGAAGTATTGATGGATTTATTGGCAATCGGTTTTGCAGCGGTCCATTTTCCCTTTGTTGTGTATTCCACTTCGCAGATGTCGGAGCTTTTAGTCTGTTTTTTTGCATCTGTGGCTGTATTGTTCATCGTAATAACAGCATGAAGTCCGTCCGGTGAAAGGTGAGACATTGCATCGAATCCGTTGGTGTTCAAACGGTCTACATTGTTGTTTGTCACGCTGTCCCATTGTTGTGTTGAGCTGTTCCACTCAGCTGTGTAGATGTCTTCGAAGTATTCCTGGTCGTCCGGGTTTACTTTTCCTCCCGTGGTATTTCCGCGGCGGGAAGTAAAATACATGTGTTTTCCATCGGCAGTAAGCAGCGGAGCATATTCGTTGAACCCGGAATTGACCTCTCCGCGCATGGAAACACGCTGGGTGGTCTGGGCTTTCATCGCTGTTGCCGCATAGTTGCATTCGGCCATCTTTTTTTCTACCTGGAGATCTCTGGTTCTCGCTTTCGGGAGCTCGGCCAGCGCTTTTTCGTAGTACATAGCTGCGGTATCCAGGCTGCCGATGCGGTGATAACTGCTTCCGAGGATATCGTAGATTTCTTTGTCCACATCTTCGCCGCCTTTTCGGATTGCTTCTTCCCCATACTGCCGTGCATAACCGAAATTGTTCAGCTTGTAATGGCAGTAAGAAATCCAGTAAGGAGCTTTCCATGTCAGGTTATCCTTCACCGCAGCTTCCCGGAAAATGATGAGCGCATCACGTACTTTCCCTTCGGAAAGCATCCGTTTTCCCTGATCGATAAGGATCAATGCCGCTGATTTATCAATGATTCCTGTTACGCTGTCGGGTGGAACAGCACGGTAATTGGCAGCCATCACATTTGACCCGTAAGCAACAAGCACAAACAATAAGCTCAATAGAATTTTCATGGTAGTGTATCAATAAGTATTTCGCAGAACAAAATAACACAAATTATTCTATCTCCGGCTGTCGATTGTCAATAACAGGCTTTTTTCACCACAAAAGAGGCAAAAGAACAGAAAAGATGACAAGGGAGAATTACTTATCAGGTAGTCAATTATCAAAGGAGGTAAGCTCTTGCTTCGTGTCTGCAGTGTCTTCGTGTTCATTAAACCTCCGCAGGAAGATCGGCATTGTTGCCTCGCGCGTACCGGTTCGCTTTCAGGTCTACCAGGTCATTCATCGCAATGGTTGCAGCCACTATAGACCAGATCGGTGCAAAGGCAGCGCACACCCAAAGCAAGAGGTTCAGCACGAATTCATACATGAAATTCAACGGGTCGAGGCTGAAGGCTGTCCAGTTGAAAAGCGCCTTGAGCTCAACCGGTACCCAGATCATGATGCTGTAAATGGATCCGATAGCAATGGCCAGTCCGCGGTTCTTACGGGCAAACTGCACGCTTTCGTCCATGTTGAGCCGCAGTCGCTCATTGATATAATCCATGAAGGAGAAACCGTAGTAGAAAAAGCCGATCACGAAGATCAGGAAGAACAACGGGCTGTCGTCGGCTTCTTTCCAGCCCAGCTTCACAACGATGTAAACAATAATGAAGAAGAAATACTCCCACATGATGTTCCGTACGGCGATCTTGAATCCGCGCTTTACGTCGAGCATAAGCTGTTTCATATTGAACTCGTATTCGTTGCCGGTGAGCAGGTATTCGACTTTCTGGGAAAGGTGTGAAAGCAGCGGCGAGAGCAGGATTACGACCAGGTATTTGGCAAAGCGCATCAGGAGAATAGAGATGGAGATCTCGACGAGCAGGCGAATCATGTACCACACCAGCTCATTCATAGTGGTAGCTGTAGTTGCCGGAGCGTTCAGCTCGATGAGGTGCCCGACCTGGTAAATCCCCAGCATAAGAACAGCCGGAATGATCACATACCAGTACATTTTGTGCTCAATGATGAATTTGAAAGCTTTGTAATAAGCCCGGAATCCGATAAGGGTATTTCGCAGAAAACGCATGGTCAAAGATAGGGAATAGTCGTTAGTCACGAGTTGTTAGTCGGAACTCTGTGCTGCATTTTCCGGACTAAAAGACTACCGACTCCAGACTACCGACTAATTAAGTATCTTTGCCTTTTTTTCAAAACAACCGCTCTGCGGAAAATTTCAGACCATGCAATTATCAGCGCTTACAGCAATTAGTCCCATTGACGGACGTTACCGTTCCAAAGTAGAAGAACTGGCTCCTTTCTTTTCAGAATTCGGCCTGATCAAATACCGCGTCATGGTAGAAGTGGAATACTTCATTGCACTGGCCGATTCAGGAATTGCTGCGCTGAAATCGTTTCCGAAAGACAAGATCGCCGGGCTTCGTGCCGTCGTGGAACAGTTTTCCGAAGAAGACGCGCTCGCGATCAAGCACATTGAAAAAACAACCAATCACGACGTAAAAGCGGTGGAGTACTTCCTGAAAGATCAGCTGACGGCCCTCGGACTGGAAGAATACCTGGAATATGTGCACTTCGGACTAACTTCCCAGGATATCAATAACACCTCTATTCCGAAAAGCCTGAAAGATGCCGTGAGCGCGGTTTATATCCCGGAGCTGGAAGCAGTGATTGAAAGATTGCAGCAGTTTTCCAATGACTGGTCGGATATTCCAATGCTGGCGCGAACACACGGTCAGCCCGCTTCTCCAACTGTTCTTGGAAAAGAGATTGGCGTGTATGTAGAGCGTTTAGGCGTTCAGCTGGTTCAATTGAAAGCAATCGACTTTTCCGCAAAATTCGGTGGAGCTACGGGGAATTTCAATGCCCATTTTGTCGCTTTCCCGGAAATTGACTGGGTGACTTTCTCCAATAACTTCGTGAATAATCAGCTGGGATTGAAACGCAGCCAGTTGACAACACAAATAGAGCATTACGACAATCTTGCAGCACTTTTCGACTGCATGAAGCGCATCAACACGATCATTCTCGACCTCGACCGCGATATGTGGACTTACATTTCCATGGATTATTTCAAGCAGAAGCTGAAAGAAGGAGAAGTAGGGTCATCTGCAATGCCGCATAAAGTAAATCCGATCGATTTCGAGAACTCCGAAGGAAATATCGGGATTGCAAACGCTTTGTACGAACACCTGGCGGCAAAGCTTCCGGTTTCCCGTTTGCAGCGCGATCTTACTGATTCTACCGTTCTCCGTGCTATCGGAATGCCCGTGGCCCACTCACTGATCGCGTTTAAAGCAACGATGAACGGCCTGCAGAAATTATTGCTGAACCGTGATGCCATCGAAGCCGATCTTGAAAACAACTGGGCGGTTGTTGCCGAAGCTATTCAGACCATTCTGCGCAGCGTGAACTTTCCAAAACCTTACGAGGCGCTGAAAGGACTAACCAGGAAAAATGAAAAAGTGACACAGCAAACCGTTCATGCATTCATCGATACGCTCGAAATAGATGCGGATATGAAGCAGCGTTTGAAGGCTGTTTCACCACAAAATTATACCGGTATAGATTTGTTGGCAAAGTAAAGCATCGATGAGTAAGTTTTTCTGATTATATTGAGTGAAAAATTTATCTGTGCGGTTTGCTTTTCTCTTACTTTCCCTTTTCGCCTTCGATGCATGGTCGCAGGACCCGTTCATAGACTGGGGTGTGGACAACAAGCGTTCTTCGCAGCTCATCAGCATACTGCCTGATAACGGAAGTAATTTTTATGCGAACCGGCTTTCGAACGGCCAGTTTATCCAGACACCCAAAGTAACGCGCTATGTGAACGGTGAAGCGGTTATAACGCGTCGGATCGATCAGAATATCGGCAACAACATGGTGAACCTGGAGGAAATGATCACCTTCAACGGCTCGCTGGTCGGTTTTCTTTCCGATAAAAGAGACGGCATCAATTCGCTCTACATGCTGAAATACGACACCGA
>Ga0247810_10000990_pt1 | contig 20411 bp, 19 predicted proteins | sample UWRJL119311C1_FD_179918 | JGI IMG/M metagenome (GOLD analysis project Ga0247810, IMG submission 179918) | Plant litter microbial communities from Arlington Agricultural Research Station in Wisconsin, United States - UWRJ-L119-311C-1 | ecosystem: Environmental > Terrestrial > Plant litter >... | reverse complement strand
CTTTTCTGGTGATAAATTGCCGGTTGTAAAAACGGTTGCTGTAATTTAATAACAATTCTATTTGTGAGACCAAAACATCCTGGCTGAAAAGATCAATGTTGTTGGCTAATTCTCCCGCTATCGAAGTAAATAAACCAGATATGATTTCCTTTTCCTTTGCCGAGAGAAATAAAGCCTCTGAAACATCGTAGGCGAAAAAGCCATAATGATTTATCGTACTGGCTAAGGGGTAATTTCGGATAAAGTCCGGATGGAAATACAAAGCAATCCCCTCATAGCTTTCTTTTTCTTCAGGTGAAAAAACGACTTGGTTTGGCTTCAAAAAGGCTAACCCGCCTTCTTCAAAATCGTAATATCCTTGCCCGTATTTGATGTGTCCTTTAAAGGTTGGCTTGAAGGAAATCTTATAGAAATCAAGACTCACTTTTTGCCCTTTGGGAAACCTTTCAATGGAGATATTATTGTAATCAACCAGGGTAATTAGCGGATGCAGTGGCGCAGGAAGTTCCAGTAATCGAGCTAATTGCGATATGCTCTGAAGGTGACTGATGTTAGCTTGTTGGTGCATTGGATTTTACGAATTTAATCAATTTTGTTTTGATGGACGAATCACAATGTCACCAATTTCAATATCCTTGGGTTGGCTTACTGCATAAATTACGGCCCTGGCAATGGCGAGGGGATCGATGGCAATCTCTTGCATCCCTTTTTGGACCGCTTCTTTCATTTCCTGGTTTTTAATGTTGTTTGCAAAATCTGTTTTCACGAACCCCGGCGAAATACCGGTAATGCGTATATTTCCTTCTGACTCTTGACGGAATGCTTCCCCGATCGTGCGAATGGCATTTTTAGTTCCTGCATAAACGCCCTGCATGGGTACGATCTTTATTCCTGAAGTTGAAATGATATTAACGATGTGACCAGATTGTTGTTGTTTGAAAATGGGAATTGCAGCCGCCATTCCATACAAAACGCCCTTAAGGTTAACATCGATCATTTCTTCCCATCCCCCAATATCCAGCTCTTCTATACCGCTTAGTTGACTCACCCCTGCATTATTAACAATGACATCGAGCTTTCCGTATTGCCCCACTGCGGTATCGACCAGATGCACAAGGTCTGCTCTATTCTTTACATCAATCTGAGCAAAGGTGGCCTCACCACCTTCGCTTTTTATTTCTTCAACAAGCGCGCTCAATTGTGCTTCTCGTCTAGCGCCCAGCACAACCTTGGCCCCATTTTTTGCAAGTTCCATCGCAATGGCTTTACCCATTCCGCTGCTTGCCCCTGTAATGGCAACCACTTTTCCTTTTATATTTTGCATGGATGTTATCTTTTTACTTGTCTATTTGTTTTTCTAAAAATTCAGGATAGCGGTCGCCAAGGAGGGTAATTCCATTGACTGTTTTGTCAATTTTTGCAAGTTCATCGCAAGTTAATACAACATTTGTACTGCGAATGTTTTCCGCTAATCGATGCAGTTTTGTAGTTCCGGGGATGGGGACGATCCAGGGCTTTTGTGCTAAGAGCCAGCTTAGTGCCAATTGTCCGGTTGAAATATTTTTTTCTTTGGCAATCTGCGAAAGCGCTTCCACTAAAACCAGATTGGCTTTTATGTTTTCTTCGGTGAAACGGGGAATAATATTTCTTCGGTCAACATCCTCTAATTTTTTGTTTATTATGCCTGTAAGGAAGCCTTTTCCTAAAGGGCTGAAGGGAACAAAACCAATGCCCAGCTCTTCTAAGGTTGGTATGATTTCATCTTCCGGCTCCCGCCAAAACAGGGAGTACTCACTTTGTAATGCGGATACCGCTTGTACTGAATGTGCTTTTCGAATCGTTTTAGCACTCGCTTCCGATAATCCAAAATATTTCACTTTGCCTTCCTCTATCAGCTCTTTTACTGTTCCTGCAACATCTTCAATTGGAACATTAGGGTCGACTCTGTGCTGATAAAGCAAATCGATGTAGTCTGTTTTCAATCTTTTTAAAGATGCTTCGGTGACTGCCCTGATTGTTTCGGGTCTGCTGTCTAATCCTACCGCTGGCCTGGCATCCTTACAACCGAATTTTGTGGCGATTACGATGTCTTTTCTATAAGGCTGTAATGCCTCTCCAACAATTTCTTCATTGGTGTAGGGTCCGTAAGCCTCGGCGGTATCAAAAAAAGTTATACCCCTTTCAACTGCATTGTGCAGCAGGCTTATCGCATCTTTCCTGTCAAGACCTTTGCCATCCAAAAAGTTTAAACCCATACAGCCAAAGCCTAATGCGGAAACTTCCAATCCACTATTTCCTAATTTTCTCTTTTGCATAACTCATTTTTAATTATTTATAATCCTGAATAATTATTTAGTACAAAATTCCCCATTGCCATGCTTTAAAAAGTAGCCCAGTTGGTAATTGTTGTAGTCAGAATGTAGGGACTGGCGTCAAACAATTTTAAACAGGTCCTATATCTGATGATTTTGATGGATACCGAAGATCATAAGGTGCTTTGATTATACCAAGAGCTTCCCGATGCCAATGATCGCTCCGGGAAAAAACGAAACCTTTCACCGAATTAATCCCCTTTGACAAGGCCTCCAAGTCTCCATCCCTTTCACTCGCCAGGATATAAATAGGCAACGAAGGCTCATAAATGTCCTCAGAAACCACAGGGCGGATGTTGAACAGTTTGCATAAAATTTAAAGATCTCAATTTTAAGATTATAAACATCTACCCCGAAGAATACAAGCGAAATTGTTGTCCGTGTTGATTGCCGGTAAAACGATTCCTCACCAAGCTTTATTACGGACAGGTCTATTCAAACGACTTACCGCTCTGATGGTTATTCATCTTCTTAGCTGATCGATAGTCAGGGGAAAATTGGCCAATCATGCAATGAATAATATAAGGGACTTGACGCTGAACTCGAAAAAGAATATCCAATGGCTATACTTTTAATTTCCTTACAAGCCCAACATCAAGGGTGCTAATAATTATCTGAGCTTTCCAAAGCTTTAACGATTATTTTGATAAACACTCTTAACCAAAGTCGCTATCTAATCCTGATTTATATTTTAATCTATTTAAATTAGCGACCTAAAGTTAAAAATATGGGCATAGCACAAGATTTTCTGAGTTCTTTTTTGAAAGCATATCCGGATGCCAATGATGGTAAACTTAGCATTCAGGAATTAAATGTGCTGATGGCAAAGCATCAAAAGGAAATAAACGATCTTGGGATAGCAGATTTTGATGGACTCATTCCAAGCCAGATGAATGTGCTATTGAACAAACCACTCTCTGATGGATGCGTGATTGAGTTCAGAGCGGATATAGAAACCTGCGTAGAGCGGTCGCCCTTCTTTAGATTATCTGAAATCCTGCTTGAGCAAATAGATAAAGGTGGAAGCTTAAAACTGACCGCAGTTGGGAACCTGCCTGTGAAAATATGTGAGCTGCTCTGCCAGCAGAACCTGATATACTGGAAATACATGAAGTATGTCAAAAAATTTCAGGAAGATAACGTGCCTTACCTCAGCGCTCTGAAATTTGCATTGATAGAGAGCGGATTGGTGAAAAAGCGCAACAATAGTCTTTCCTTAACGGCCAAAGGACTTAAAAGCATCAAAGGTCCAAGGCAGGAGCTGTTTATTCATATTTTCGATTATTTCACGAGAAAGCTTCATTGGGGAAACCTTTATGATACAGAGTACGACAGTAAATGCGGCAAGTTTGCTTGGGCATATTCGCTAGTTTTATTGTCTAAATATGGTGATCTGCAACGAGAGAGTGAATTTTTTAGTGCAAAGCTGATACAGGCTTTCGGGAGAAAGCCCTGGGAGGTGAATCAAAGAGACATCGAAAATGAAGAAAAAAGGGATTTCCATCGCGCATATGAAGCCCGTTTTTATGAATGTTTTGCTGTTTGGTTCGGACTGGCTGAACTTGAGTACAAAAAAGATGGAAAAGGATTTGGAGATCGCGTTTATCTAAAAAAATCGAGTTTATTTGATCAGTTGTTTAAGGTAAAGGCATAGTTGTGCCCAATTATGCTCTTATTATAAAACCTAAAATATTCAAAAAACTTTGTTTATCTGGATATACAGATACCAACATACATTTTGAATTCTGATTAGATTGACAGTAAAATTAGCGTACTATAGATAACGCTGGTTTAGCTATTTATTATCAAAAAGGGACTTCGCGAAAAGTGAAAAGGCTGAGCTTATAATTTCTTCGCATGAATGGTCTGGCCCTGTATAAAAATCATTTCTTTTATTAACCCCTTCTCATTCTTTACAAATTCCATACTTGCCTGAATCGTTTTAAAGAAGAATTTGTTACTGCTTTCCGCAAAAGCCTCTATCCTGGACTGTCCGGTTGCCTGAACGAAAACCTTTTTACCCTCCCGGCTTACTGTTAGGACAAGTTCGGGAGTAAGCTGATAATTGCCAAGATAACTATTTAGCTCCTGCTCAGAAACTTCAGTGAGGGTGACCTTTCTGGTTTTACTTAGGCCCGCAAAGCCATATGTAGTTGAAATGCTGTTGATCAGTTCCTGAATGATTTCCCCGTTATCTGAATTGACCATAATGATTAAACCATTCCCGCCCTCAAAGCTCCCATAATATCCGCCTGTGAATCCCGCATTCCCGGCGCCATGGCCAAAGTACTTCACTCCGTTATAGTCTTCCACAAAAACACCCAGTGCCGCACCATTTTTATTCATATAAGGGCTAAGGCGTAACTTTGTTGTCTGCTCATCAAGAACCTTCGCCGATTTGCCCTTATAGGCAAGCTGGGTCTCGATAATGTATTTCGCCAGATCCCTGGGGTTTGTCCATAAACCGGCAGCAGCCTGTTCCGGATAAATATGATATTTTCCCTTAACCTGTTTCCCCTCCCCATCATATCCTGCAGACAGCAGTTCCTGCCTGGTGGCTGTCGGAGGTTGTGCAAAAGTGCTGCTTAGCATACCTAGTGGCTTTAATACCTGCTCGGATAAATAGCTTTCATACTTTTGCCCGGTAATATCGGTGAGTACCAGCTGAGAAATCGTTGTTCCCCCTCCGGAATATTCCTGGCGGGTTCCAGGCGTGAAAAGTGAGCGTACCGCATCGGAATTGGCCGGAGATTCGCCCTTTAAAATCTGGGTGACTGAGGGTATTGGCTTACCTGCCTCATAGCCTCCAAAGCCATGCACATTTAGCCCCGCGGTATGGCTGAGCAGATTTGCCATATTAATTTTCTTACCCCTTGAAATCGAGTCGTATGGGAATTTCCAGCTTTTAAGATAGGTATTGATGTCTGCATATAAATCCAGATTCCGGTCCTTAAATAGTTTTAAGATGGCCAGGCTGTTCAGTGATTTACTGATCGATGCTGCCTGAAAAAGCGTTTTATCGCTTACCCGAATTTTCTTTTCCGTATCCGCAAAACCATAGCCCTTTGCAAAATCAACCTTATAATCCTTAATCACCGCGATACTAAGCCCTTGTACCTTAAAATGTTTCATTCGCTCCAGCAAATTAAAAGGAGCGGAATCACTGGTCTGGATGTTCTCGGTTAGCCCGTTCTCAACCTGCCTGATTCGCTCTTCCAAGGTGGATTGCGCAAGTGTACTTTTAAAAATGAAAACCGAAAAAAACAAAACCAGCGTGGTAGTCAATTTATAGCGTTTTTGGATGTCCATTTTTAGACTATCCAAACAAAGTATTTCTCTATTTTTCATCGTAGGTTATTTTGGTGTAGTCCAGAACAGATCAGGATTATTGGTGTTATAATTAATAAATTTAACCCCGGTTTTCTGATTGGTTGATTCCCTCTTATGTGGCCCCTGAACAATAGCGTCCAATGGCAACAGTTCCACATAGGATACTTCTTTTCCGCTGGTCCAGGTTTCGGTATCATACTGGCTCATTACAGGAGTTTCCAGGCGGTAAAGATTCTTTGCCATATAGGTCTGCAGGTAATATTCCTTGGACTGCAGCGCGGTACGATTCCAGTTCGCATCCGCATTTAATACCAGTGGCATACCTTTCACTAATCGCTCCCTCACATCCTGTATACCGAGCAGGTTTCCTTTTTCATCCATCACATACGCATCAAAGGTAGGGTCAATCCATATCCATTTGCTGAGGTCCTTGCTGTAGACCATGTTAATCACATGGCAATCATCAAAGTTAGTCTCCTTTGGCATGCAGGTAATATATCTGGAGGTGATGCCCATAGCGAGGTAACATTCGTTAAGTACTGTGGCCATCATGCGGCAGTTTACCCCCCGGTTTTGCTCCCTGCAAACCTTGATCAGCTCAATTGCATTTTTAAGGGTCGGGTTATCGCTATTGCCATCGTGCCTGATCAGATTATGTACCCAGTGCATCAGATTGAAAACTTTAGAAAGCTCATTGCCTTTACCTGCGACCGAATCCAGCTTGAGGTCCTTTCTGATGCGCACCAGATTAGGGTTTTCCATGGATTGGTAGGTAAATACCGGGACTTCACGTCTGTCGGACAGGTTATATTTTCCAGCCTTTTGAAGGGTATCTAGGTAGGCAACCGGTCTTCTGTTGGGTGCCTTTGAATCATACTTTACCTGAGTCCTTGCGCTATCGGTTCCACTGACCAGAATAATAAAATCATATTCTCCGACCTTTGGGTCAACATTGAATGATATGGATTCCTGATCGGTATAAAAAGTAACTTTTTTGGCTGAGGTCGTATATACATCTAATTTTTCTTTAGGCATGACCGTCCATGCATTCTTTCTGACCGGGTAGTTATCATCTTTGATATCCACGCTTGTAGAAGTTGCCTTAATTACTTTAATGCTCTTTTGCGCGAATGTAGTGGCTACTGAGAAAAGGAGTAAGAATAGAGTAGTGCGTTTCATTTTCAATTTATTTAAGGTTGAGGCTAAATTAAAGACGCCCGACAACTTGAGAAGGTTGCATAGAATCAAAAATAATAATTACCACTCTAAAAGCAAGGTGATCTAAACGGGGCACCAATAAAAAGGCATGTTGATTGTTTTATAATGAAATCACTCGATTTTTCGAGCTTCCATTTCACTGTTCTGTATTTTAGTAAGGCCAGTAACTTTATGGTTGTTTATTTTAAAAATAATCTTCGCATCTATATCATCAGCATAAAAACTATTCTCTTGATAAGGAATAAGCTGTTTTTGATCTTTACCAACCAGGCCAAAAAGTTTACCCCTTATCAAAATAACCTCAAACAACATATTGCCTGCGAAAAGATATTTGCCCCTGAAGGCCTTTAACTTTTTTTCCGATAAGCTAATTTTTTTTATTTCGGGTATTTCCTTGCTTTTTGTCCAGACCGAAGTTGCCTCAGTGCCTTTTATACTGTACCCCTTGATACGACCCTTGATGTCCCTTTGAAAATGAATAGAATTGAGTGTATTCTCTAGTAAGAAAAGATCATGACCATAAGGTATCAGCCGCGTCTTTCCTCCACCTCTGTAATAGTACATCAGCACACCATTTTGATTTGTTATGTAGTGATCATCATTAATGTAATTACTGTATAAGGCCTGATAGGTTTGCAATGCTTTAGGAGCAAGTGTTATTTCGCCGAAAACATAGGGCTTTTCTAAGGCAATTGCTGCCAATTTTGCCGCAAGGATATCCAGATTCCCTATATTTTCATAATTGGATAATATCGTTACCAGGATTTTGTCTTGAGGTAAGTAAACGATGTCGGTAAAATAACCGTTTACTACGCCATTGTGCTTAACCGCTTTGCTCCCCTGTATATTTCCAATCTCCCACCCAAAACCATAGCCTGTTTCTTTACCACTATTAAGAAAACTTGAAGTAAAGGCCAGTTCAACACTGGATTGACTGATTAATTTGCCTGTCGTGAGTCCATTGTACCACTTTAAAAGATCTCCAGTAGTTGACATCAGCGAGCCTGCCGCATAAGGTAAAGTCATGCTCAGGAAATCTGAATTTTCGTAACCATTATTTTTCCTACGGTACCCAGAGGTCCGTCCTGGAATAACCATGGCAGCCTGATCATAATAGGACTTATCCATTTCCAGCGGTACAAAAATATTTTCCCGCACATAATCACCATAGGATTTCCCGCTTAAAAGTTCTATAATATAGCCCAAAAGAATGTAGCCTGAATTACTGTACCGATAGGTACTCCCAGGCTCAAAATCCAGCGGCAAATCCTTAAACAAAGCGATAAGTTCTTTTGGTGATAGATCCTGCCGTTTCAGAGATTCATTAAACTTTGGCAGACCTGTATAGTTTTTTATCCCCGAGCTATGGTTGAGTAGGTTGGCGATTGTTATTCTCTTGCCGTTTAGCGGATAATCAGGGATAAACTTAGTGATGTCATCTTGGAGGGCTAGCTTGCTTTCTTCGGCAAGTTTTAAAATACAGACCGCTGTAAATTGTTTGGTCAACGAACCTAGCCTGAAGATCTTATCGGTAGTCATGGGGACATTCAGCTCCAGATTTGCCATTCCATAAGCCTTATTGTAGAGTATTTTGCCTGCCTTGGATACCAGTACCGCTCCACCAGGCCCGTTTTCTGGGAAGACGGCATTCATTAGTGAGTCGTATTTTACTTCCTTAGCTTGACCGTAAGTTGTAACTTGTATTGCACCGAAAAAAAGGCATAGCAATAACCTTAATAATTTTTTCATTATTTGATGAGTTAGGAAATTTGAATGAATTGTTAAGGCTAGTTAATCGTCTTCTTTTTTGAATTTTGATTTTAAAATGAAATAACAAATTACCAGACTGAGACCTAAAAAGAAAAATATGCTAATTGACATGATCCAAAAGCTATGCAGGTTAACCACTGGTTGGAGCACGGCGCCGGTAAGTATACCAAGAGAAATACCTATGCTGATAATACCCAGGGTTAGCAGAAAATACAGCCACTGCCCTTGTTTTTTGAAAAGCTCAGGAGATTGACCAGTTTCAATAATTGCCATCCGCTCTTTGTGGCGTGTAGTAAGAAAGTAATATGCGATCCCAAATACGACAAGCGATATAGAAATAAATAGTGCAGCTGAAGTAACTTCCATGTTTATGTTTTTTATTTGCCCATAAGACCTTGTTCAGCGCTTGATGGTCACATTTATTTTTTTTGCATCGCCTTTGAGAATATTTTGTGACCTGATGGTCTGTATATTAGTCTAAGAAACAGATGCTATTTAAAAAGGACCAAAACCCAGAGGATTATTACCTAGACAGCGCGATGCGGGGAGAGCGGGCCGGACTGGAATATATGGTTAATGCTTATAAGGATATGGCTTATACGATAGCAGTCAGGATTTTGGCAAATGCAGAGGACGCCGAAGAAGTAGTTCAGGATAGTTTCCTAAAAGCCTTTAAGTACCTGGACCGGTTCAAAAGGGCATCTAAATTTTCGACATGGCTATACCGAATAGTTTATAATACTGCACTAACAAAAAGAGGATCAAAAAATCCTTTAACTCCGCAAAGGATGGATGAAGATGATTACGATGAATTTGTAAGCGATGACAATGGCGGACTAAATCTCTTGGCTGAAGCTGACCGAAAAAAATATATAACATTAGCCATCTCCAAGCTAAAACAGCAAGACCAACTGATCATTACCCTTCATTATATTGCCGGCAAAAGCATTACCGAAATCACTGAGATTATGGAAATGAAATCTTCTGCAATTAAAATGCGGTTACTCCGAAGCCGGGAAAAATTAGAAAGGGAATTGGTGAGGTTGTTGAACAATGAAATTAATGAGTTATGAAAAGAGAAAACAAAAGGGCCAATCAGCTAAAGGAATTACTAAAGCAACATGGAAAAGAGACACCATCACCTGGGTTTTCTCTCAGGCTGATAAATGTCGTAACTACAAGCTATAAGCTGAGTTACAGTAAAAAATATCGCAAGCAGGAAAGATTCGGAAAATGGATCATAGGTGTATTGATTGCCTGCAGCCTTTTGGTCTTTATCGAACTTAAACCTTCTACTCAAGTCTTAGCATTGGTACTTCCTGTATTTTCGTTTGGAATTGGCCTCTTCATCTTAATTTCTATGTTAAAAAAAGTTGAAGGCAAGTCTTGAGAAAACAATTTAATAGAAATTCATTATCAAAATTTTTCCGGATGATGACCCAAAAAATGATTAAAACGATCAAGCCCACTTCCAAGCCTCCTATCCTACAATCTTATCAGGCTTATAGATAAACACTAATTATTATTAAGCCTCTAGTATTCCAGAATAGTGATACGATAGCCGCATTTTAACCTAAAACTCAATGATCAAATCATTAGCTTAACAAATCTAAGTCTTGAAGTTTTCTCCCAAGTTCATCATCTACTGCCAGCTTAAGGAAATCTTCATGCAGATTCAGTGCCTTAAGTACATTGAAATATGCCCCCATAGACACTCCGGGATTCCCCCGTTCTATTTTACGAAGAGTAGCTCTTTCAATAGCAGCGCGTTCTGCAAGTTGTATTGCAGTTAATTTTCTGCGCTTCCTGGCAAGCGTGATATTTTCGCCTAACTGATCCCAAATCATTTTATATTTTGGAAATACAACAACCTTTTTCGATCTCATAATGAGTATAATTATACCCAAATATAGTAATAATGGAGATATTAACACTCATTTACACCCTTATATCACACGATTTCTACAAATGAAGGTTGATAAAAAATTAAAAATGGATAACATTATACTTAATAATTACGTAAATGAGTATAATATTACCCATTAATAATTATTTCACTTTTACCTAAAGAGCTTTATAACTCCCATAGTATTCCAGATCGAGCATGCGTGTGGTCCATGGATTGGCGTGCATTGATTTCATATTCAATGAATTTTGATGGTTCTTGTAAACTGGTAACCAAAGTATTCTCTTCAGACATTTCCAATTTGAGTTTTTCACTCATGGGAGTATTTGTTGTAAACGCATAGGATATTAAGCATGAAATCTCAAAGATCATTTTCTCAAGCTGGCAACTGGATGATGAATTTGGTAGAAAACTGCAAGAGATAAAACGCTTAGTCGGTTTAAAAGATACAGGCAAATAAAAACCAAGTAGTTCATTAAATATTGCTAAGGCAATAATAAATCGTCAATTGTGACTTGGTTTCTTAGCTTGGTCTTAGAATAAATTCCTCTATGTACATTTAACAGCATGAGATGTAAAGTAAAATTCAAACTGGTAAGCTGAAGAAATATTATATATGAAACGCGTCCTCAGTGAACCTCTTTCAATATTCAAAGAATATAAATGATGAAAAGTTAAATGATCATGTTATTTTTGATTGATTTTGTTTCATCAATCAATTGCCCGTTTAAATAATGGATTCTATAATTATCAAACCCAGGAATGAATTGCTGAAAAAATATGTTCAATATTTTTTATTCTTCCGGAAATCAGATTCGGGGCTCTTGAGTTATTCTACCTTTCCAAATAACAACCTTTGCCTTGCTATTTATAAAGAAAATACAATCGATTATACGAGCAATTCAAAATCAAACCATTGCATTGTTACAGAGGGCACAGCCAGTTTCAAGAGTAGATTGTTCGGTTTTCATAAGATGCCTTTTCATGTCGATGTTCGCTCAGCTTTGGATCAGATTTGTATTTTATTTGAGCCGGCTGCCTTGAGTGCTTTTACAAGTGAATCTTATCAGGATTTGTTAAGCGCAGATCATGTATTCGATATATTCGGAGGTGATAGTCATTTTTTACTGGAGGAAATATTTGATGAGGAAGATCTTTTTAAACGAGTGGAGAAATTGGAGCATATACTATTGGCAAACCTAACGGGCAGGCAGCCTGAAAAACTAAAAGAAGCCTTAGATCTCATTGCAAAGGGTAGCGAGTACCTAACCATTGAAACGCTTGCTAAAAAACTCGGAATGAGCCCGCCCACCTTATTTCGCTTGTTCAAATATAATGTTGGGCTGAATCCTAAATCCTACATCAACACCAATCGCTTCAGAATTATTCTGAACGAAATTCTTCAGAGGCAATCTGCCTTAACAAGTGTTGCACATGCAAACCTTTACTATGATCAAGCCCACTTTATAAGGGATTTTAAAGCATTTTCGGGCTACTCCCCAAAACAACTTTTGAATAAAATTTCCATTGAACAGAACGATCTGGCCTGGATTTACAACAATAAAAATCATCGCTGAACGATTTTTACAATTTTGAGAAATTCCTCTTGAGTTTCTTTGTAAAAAATTTATAGATGAAATACCTCGTTTTAATCCTTATCTCTCTTCTTTTAGCTGACTGCCATCTTGCCAAAGCCCAGGTCAAGAGTAAAGAAGATTTGCCAAAAATATCTTATCCTGAAATGCTGAGTGAGCATGATTCGCTTGTATCCTATATCAAGCAAACAAGCCCCGTCATCTATTACAACAAGGAAGTACGGCATATTGACTTCAGTCAATATGCCAGAGAGCTCAAAAAAAAGATCACCCCCAAAACTACCATGGGTGAATATCTGCAGATTATTAAAAAAACACTAAACGTTGCACAGGATGGCCATACCAGTCAGCTAAACTCTACTTTACTCGATATCGTAAAAAAATACTGGATACCAGCTAAGCTGGTGTCATTTGACAGCGCAAGTACCGTAAACATGTATGAATATGTCAAATATTTAAAGGAGGCTTATTACGCTAAACCAGAACTCAATTTAACCTATGCATCAGGAGAATATTACAACTTGTTTGCCTTTAGTTATAAGGGGAAAAGTTATCCATCAGGTATGAAGCTTCTGAGTTGCAACGGTAAAAATATTCATGATTTTGTGAAAACCCTCACCGCACTTGTTTCCCCTTTACGTTGGGATAGAGTGAGAAACAGGGTATATGATGAGAACTTTTACTGGCCGGCAGAAATTTATAAAAATGGTATGCTTAGACTTGTTTTTGCTGATAAAAATGAAAACAGGCATCAATTAAATATCGGCAAACAGGATACGGTTACCTACCACACCAAGAAAAAGAACGAGTATGGCTATTTCAGCCAAACAGACACTGTAATAACACACTATTTTGAGAAAGCAGGTGTGTTTTATGCCAAAATCCCTGCGATGCGGGAAGAGTTAGGAGATACTATTAAACGCCGGATGGTGGCAGCTTTCTATCGCCACAAGGTGAAAAGTATAGTGATCGATATCAGGGGAAATGGTGGAGGGAGCGATAACACATATAGCAAATTCCTGAGTAAAATTGTTCAGGATACCTTGAAAAAAAAGGTGGTAGTGGCCAGGAATTTTAGCCCTTATATTCAGGCACATTATCATATCAACAAAGATTCTGTTTCCAAGAGCGCTACTTACACTTTTGATCCCGGCGTACCCACATTAAAATCGGGGAACATGTACTTCATCACACAGGATTTTGATTTTGTTGTGCCAGACAGTGTAACCTTACCCTTTGAGGGAAAAATATACGTGCTTCAGGACAAATTTATTTATTCCTCTGCCAGCAACCTCTCTAGTCTTGCGAAGAATAGTAAGCAGCTAGTGAGCATTGGCGAAACGCCGGATTTGCTCGGTGGGCTTCAGGCGAGTACATTGATGATCATGCTGCCTTACAGCAAATTCATCTTTAGGGTAGAGCCTCAGATTGATCTGACAGACATCAAAAGAGTGGATGATATTTTTCAGAATCATGTGGAATATCCGGTGCAATATACCATTGAGCATTTGTATTTACGGACAACGACCAAAGAGGATATTTATGGAAAAGATTTTCTTCAAAAGCATGATCCCATGTTTGCAAAAGTATTGGAACTAGAGCAAAAAAAATAATAACCAGATTCCTATCAACGCGCTATTGGTGATAGAGAATATCCTTAAAGGTTTCAAAAATACTGATTGCGGTCCTCCTAATTGATATTTCGACAGATTTTGATACTAGAGCAAGTATTGCGACAAGAAATGAATTTATTGCGACAGGTATAAACAATTTTTGTCGCAATAAAACAAATTGCGATAAGTAGCGCTAAAGATAAGCCGAAGCTTTGCTATGTTTGCATAAAGCGTTTGATAATTGCCCTAGATCTCTCATACCTCTTACGTTTTCCTTTGTTTGTATTAGGCTTATAACTGCATCCCTTAGCATATAGGATGTACCCTGATTAGACTATAACCGAAGCTCCCTTTGCATATCGGGTATTCATCTGGAAGGCAATGAAATTCAGGTGAAATTTATTTATTGTAAATTTTTTAGTATTTGTACGATGGTAACTAAGTATTTTTCTTTAATTCCTTTAGGTGTGTAAATGTTTGCATAAAACAGCCATTAATCAGCTATTTGCGTATATTTAAAGAAAAAACCAAATGCCCCGTTACAATACGCTCTGTGAGGAAGATATCAGAACGCTCATGCTTTTAAAGGACGATAGTTTCCATAAAGCCCTCTATGAGAGTTATTGCTCCCCAGTTTATGGGCAGTTTTCAGTCTTTTGCAGGGATCGGGCCAAGGCATACGAATTAACAGGAAAGGTATTTGAAATTGCCAGGACAGAAATGGAAAACGGCATGCCCATCAAAAGAAGGCTGCTGATTTGGCTGATGAACATCGCAAGAAAAGTCTCAAGAGAATATCTTTTGGACTACTCGGTCAAAAAAAGCGAAAACAACAGGTGTATCAAAAGACTTGTGCTTACAGAAGGCTTTAGCCCAGGGGAGGCCGCCAGGATATTGGACATAAGCAACCATGAGGCGGTCATAAGACTAAGGCAAAAACTAAAAGAATAATACAGCAGATGGAGTTAAAAGATTTTATAAATAACGGTATGCTTGAACTTTATCTGATTGGTTTATTGAGCCCTGAGGAGGTTTCTTTAGTTGAGCGCATGCGTAGCCAATATCCCGAAATTAATTCAGAGCTAGCAAAAATTGAAGACTTTATTGAAAAAGATGCCGTGCGAAATGCGGTATCCCCACTTGAGCAAATCGATAAAAAAATGGAGCTTATTTTTGAAGGTCTTGAGGCGGAACAAAATATGCAGTTATCGCTGTTGCCGCTCATCAGTGCTTTCTCCAATTCAGATTACTGGCTGAAACTGGTATCACCATTACTGCCAAAGATCCATTCTGGAGAGCGATTCGAAAAGCTTTTGCGTCACGGGAACGGCGTAATGCAGGTTCTGGTTCGTTCCTCAAGCGACATCGAGGAAGAAATACATGACCACCTGGATGAGAGCTTCCTAATCTTGGAGGGAACTTGCATCTGCAGGATTGGCAACTCCTCCTTTAACATGGGACCAGGTGATTTTATGCAGATTCCACTGTATCAGCCGCATACTGTAAGCATTACATCCGCTTCAGTCACCGCCATCTTGCAGCACGTTGAATGCGCGGGATGAACTTAAACAACAACGGCTTATAAATTCAGCCCAAGAATTTATTTGCATAAATGATTCGGCGCAAGAGGAAGAGCATTTGTCTGTTAAATCCTATCCCATACCCTACAAAATCCTTTATTGACTAATTGAACTTGAAGATTTTTTCCACTTTCTTCTTCAAAGGGCTCAATGCTGAATATCCGGTAAACTGTAGCGGCCTACCGACCTTGCAGCTGATGAATATTTTGTCAAATAATAAACCTGTAAAGTCACTCTGTTTGAGCAAAGCTGCAATTGTTAGCCTTAGACTACAGTTAAGCCTAGTTTTAGTGTGCGTGGTATATACAGAAATATTAAATTTGATTTACCTATCAATGCTTAATCTTTATATTTGACGAAAAATAAAGAAAATGATAGCACATCACGTATTGTTCTGGTTAAAAACCGATATTTCTTCAGAGCAAAAAACTGCTTTTCGCAAAGCACTGGAAACATTAGAAAATATCGAAGTTGTAAAAACTTTTCATGTTGGTACGCCAGCAGCAATTGAGCGTGCTGTGGTTGATATCACCTATACATTCAGTTTAATTTTGTTCTTTGAGGATATGGCTGCACATGATCTTTATCAGGTACACCCATTGCACAAAGCATTTTTGGATGAGTTTAGAGTGTACTTTGAGCGCGTTGTTATTTATGATGCTGAATAAATTAATTCTAAAACAGAAAAACCTGCATTAAGCAGGTTTTTCTGTTTGTATTAAACTTTTTTTGGAGGCAAATCAAAGGCAATGGCTTCATGTTCGAAGTGACCATTATGAGCCCCATCACAAAATGGTTTATTTTTAGATAGTCCACATCTGCAAATGGATAATACCGTTCTGCCTTGTAATCCGTATTCGTTGCCATTTCTATCCACGATTTCGAAATCGCCCTCTATCTTTACCGACCCGTTATTGTTAATTGTAAGTTTTGTTTTCGACATAAATATGTTTTGTTAGTATGGCAAAGCTAAAACTTTGTTTGCTGCCAAATAAATATGTTTATTATTTAGAAACATTCTCCAATTATTTAATGCTGGTGAAGAGGAAAATTTGATGGACAAACAAGGTAATATTAATGTCTGTAAGGTTAGTCGGCATTTTGTGTATTGTTGCTCATTTTTTGGGAAAGGAAATTATTGGTTACAAGTTTTGACGCACCATTGGAAAGAAGTGTAAAGCTTTTTACATTTCCTTCAAGCTTCAGTATAGAATGATCTGAAATTTCGGTGTATAAACCCTCTGCATTTACGTTCAGGTCTGCCCAGGCATTATCCTTCATGATGATTTGTAGATACTTGATATTTATTGCACCCTCACAGCGAATTACTGCCTGGTTATGGGCCTCAATTCTATAAATATCGTTTGTGTAAACTACAATTTTTGATTTTAACCGATCATTGCCAACAATGTGCAGTACCCTGTCTTTTTGAATTACTTTTGCTACTCCCTCATTATCATGCGAGAAATGTATATCTATTTTTGGACTCCAAACCAATAACACTTCTACATTACCCGTTACAACAATCTTATTAAAGGCTGCGATTTTGCTTGGTCTAACTGTTTTTGCTTTTAGTGCGTAAGTTGCTCCGGGATTTACCAGTGCAACACATAAGATTATACTCAGAATGAGAATGATGTTCGTTTTTAAGAATGCTTTCATTTTAACTTCTTTTAAATTGTTTTTGATTTATTACTTCGTTAAGTATGCTTAACATCATTGCAATTGCGAAGCTTGTGCCAAATGATTTTATCCTGGTTAACTGCCTGTTAATGGGTGTTTTGGTTGTTATCTTGATGTTCGGTTTCGAACAGTTCTGTGCGTAAGTGAACAAGGCTTTATGGGTTGCCAGTTTTTGCCCGAACGAGAGCTGCGGGGCCAGTGAGATAAAGTAAAACCCCAATAAATATTAATTTATTGGGGTTAAAAATTTATGGTGAATGATATTATAAATTAAGTGAGTTATTCAAATTATGTAGCTAACCCAGCTGTATATGCTATTTCCAGTCTTCTGTAAAATCCATTCCACCCATTCCAATAGGCGCACCTGGAGGCATTACTTGCGCTGGTGCAGGTTGAAATTTAACTGGAGATTCTTCAAATTCCTTTATCTGAGATAAACCAAATAAAATATTTGCTTTTTGTTTAGCTTCGGCTTCTTTTAGTCTGCTATTCATCCACGATTTTAATTCGTTAATTTCCAATAGTGCCTCTCCCCGAACGCTTTCAGCGGCTTTATCGTTGGCGGCAAGTTGTAGTAAATATTTTAGCGTTAGGTTATTTACCATAACCTGCAGTTGGCCTTTATATCCTTTTACTGGTTCTGCTTTCCAGGTTTTGGCAATCAGTTTTTCGATAACGGCCATTAAGCCTGGTTGCTCCGCATCACGCGAATTATATTCGACCAGGCGGGATGCTCTTTCAGGGTTTAAAAGTGAAGAAATTGTTTCGTTAGCTGCTGCCTCAGCAGTAGCAATCGGGTCGAAAGTTGGGCCCGTATAGCCGCTAAAGGTTTCTGCCGATGCTGGATAGCCAGAAGGACGTGGTGGTATTTTTTGTATTAGGCTTTCTGGTAAAGCCAGGGCATCAGGGCTAATGGTTGCGACCAATGCATCAAATGCAGCCCACTGCTGAGCAGGATCGACCATCTTGGTGGGTTTCTGGCCATCGTTTTTAACGGCATGGGTAAAATATAAACCGCCTATATTTTTGGCAACCGCTTCAATTTCGTAACGGTGTAATAAGTAAATGGGTACCAATACTTCTTCAATGGTCGACATTGGCGCATCCTTTACAATTGCTTTCTCCGAGAAGGTATCTAAAACCTGTCTGCGGATTTTCATTAACCTGTTAAGCTCTGAGATGGTATTTTCGCCATCTTCCCATTGATTTGCATTCGGATGTGTGTATCCCCCAATATCTGGAATGTATTGAAAGCCTTGTTTTAAAGTTTCATTCATGATTTTATCGAGTTCAGCATTTTCATCTGCGCCTTTTGGAAAATCGCTATAGCCCCACATTATGGCTCTTTTATCCCAGCTTCCGATTCCTTTTGCATAAGCATCAGATAGATCGATACTCCCGTCCGCTTTTTGCTTAATGCGAGGGAAAGGATAATCCATCACGGAGGCGCGTTCTTTAGGGCTTGCGGCAAAATTATGATTTAAACCAAGGGTATGACCAATTTCGTGGGCTGATAACTGTCTGATGCGGGAAAGTGCCATTTCTTCCATAACCTTACTTACTGGTTTCCCATCGGTGTAAGGTTGCAATAAACCCTCTGCAATCAGGTAATCCTGACGATGGCGATCGGAGCCCAATGTAACTACACCTTTAATAATTTCTCCAGTACGCGGATCGCTATAAGATGAACCATAAGAGAAGGCTCTCGGGCTACCAGCACGTGTAATCCAGTTTACTACATTATAACGAATATCCATAGGATCGGCACCTTCTGGCAATTCTTTTACCTGAAAGGCATTTTTGTAACCCGCGGCCTGGAAAGCTTCGTTCCAGAAAGCACCACCTTCTATAAGGGCTTTTTTAATTGGCGCAGGTGCACCGCGGTCGATGTAGTAAACAATTGGTTCTACCGCCTCGCTTAGTTTTGCATTAGGATCTTTTTTCTCCAGGCGATGTCTTCGTGTAAAGCGCTTAACCAACGGTTCGTTCATCGGCGCCGAAAAATCAGTATAACTAAATAATTGATAGCTAGATCGGGGATCGAACTTGCGTTGTTTGAAATTTCCATCAGGCAATTCAACAAAAGATTGATGCATTCTAACGGTAACCGCATTTGCATCGGGCGCAATATTGCCTCTGCCACTTGGTGCACCACCTGTGAAAGTCAACATCGCTTCAAATTCTGTATTTTTTGGGAAGTTGCGTGTGTTTGGCAGGTAAACTGCAGAGCGGGTTTCGTCTACCCGATAGGTTGTACCACCAGCTGCCGCCCCTCTGCCGCCTGCGCCACCCGAAGAGGCAGGAGCGCCAATAGTTCCGCCAATATTCTGGCTATCCCTAATGATAAAAGGAGTTAGGTCTATTAAAATCTTGTCGCCTTCTATCGCCACGGGCGCAAAGCCCCATATTACAGATTTGGCAAATGAACCCTCAACGGTTTTTATTTCATCGGGATTGTTATTTCCTGCACGGTACGCAAGATTAGGTTCTAATAAAAATACTTTGGGGCCAACTTTAATGAAGCGGGCAACATTGGTAGAAGCACCGCCACGTTCGGCGTTTCGGCCTGCACCATCGGTTAACGAACTGAAATAAAGAAAATCTTTATCGAATGTACTGATCTCTAAAAATACCTTTCCAGTTTTTTCATCATAATAAAAATTGAAATAACCTTCGTTCTTTTTAAAATCTTTGGTAAAAGCAGAAATGCTTGCAGCGGGGGCTGTATTTTGCGGACGGCTATTGGCAGGCGTAGTTTGCGCCTGTAACGCATCGGGTATGGATAAAACAGCAACAATAGCCAAAGCGTAAAATTTTTTAATCATAAAGGATAGTTTTGAGGTTTGAGGTTTTTGGAATAGTATCAATAATAGAGTTAGAGACCTAATACTGATATGCTAAAACAAATATAATTTAAACCATGATTAACAATTACTTAGCCAGGTAACTTTTTGATGGTATAAATTTTTTTAATTGAAAAAGCTAATTTTTTAAGGATGATGTAGCGATAGGCGTAATCCATTCGTTTTAATAATATAAACAATTAAACTATGCGCTATCTACCTATTTTACTGATCATATTATTATCATTCGGTTGCTCAAAAGACTCGATTAATCCAAAGGATGGACAAATTGTGGAGCTATTTGTAGATCACTATGCTGAAACAAGCAATCAGAGGATATCTTTACTGCCTGGGAAGGAATTAATTACCACATATTTAGAAGGATTTGATGAACGGGAATTGGGATACACTTATAAAGTTAGAGCGAGAACATTTTATCCTAAAGTACCACCTCAGGATGGGCCTAATAACTGGTTTATATTTGAAAAGGTTTTGAGCAAA
>Ga0247810_10000987_pt1 | contig 20543 bp, 7 predicted proteins | sample UWRJL119311C1_FD_179918 | JGI IMG/M metagenome (GOLD analysis project Ga0247810, IMG submission 179918) | Plant litter microbial communities from Arlington Agricultural Research Station in Wisconsin, United States - UWRJ-L119-311C-1 | ecosystem: Environmental > Terrestrial > Plant litter >... | reverse complement strand
TTAATGCGGATCCTGACGGAGACTCTACGATTTCCTCATTTCCTATTACGTTAGAATATCAATGGGAAATTTTAGCTTTCCTAAAAACTTTCAGTTCAAGCAGTTTTTCTTTCTCTATAAAAGATTTTTATTCTGTAGGCTTACAGGTTTTTCGCATCAGCGAAGAACAAGTTGTAGCCCACATGCTGAACATTTTTGTTGAAGCCGAAGAAGGAAAAACAAAATATGAAACCCTTCTCGAAGATATTAACAGTCTTCTGAATTTTCCTGAAGACCAAAAACTAAAACTTCCAGAAGGTGCTGAACAATCTATTAGTAGTGTAATTACACTTATCAATAGCAGTGCGGCTATTACAGAAACAATTCCGTTATTGTTGTTCGCCACTTATATTTTAAATGAAGATTTAAGTACAACGAAACAAAAATTACAGGAATTCTATAATATCATCGCTCCAGATGGTATCGAAGCTTATATTAAAAGAATTATAATTCCAAAAGCCAAAGCAACTTTAGCTTTGAGTGCCGGTATTGAGTTTCCTCAAAATGTATTACGACCAATAAATGGAGATGGTACGGCATACCTGGACCCTGCTGCTAAATCAATGTTTTTATTTGGTAAGGCCCAACTATATGCCGATACTGAAGCCGGAATTGGCTATCAGCTGGAATTAGGAGGAAGTTTAAGTCCTTCTACATTTGCGATGATTGGCAACACGGGTTTAATTCTTCAATTAGATACTTTAAAAGTCGATTTAAGCAAAAAAACCAATATTCCTGAAGCTGATGCTGATGGACGTCCTAATGATTTTGTTGGAGTTTATGCGCGAGCCGTTTCGGTTACTTTGCCTTCAAGATGGTTTCAAGATCCTGTAGAAACTCCTGAAAATGCAAACAAAACGCTAAGAATTGGTGCATCTGATTTACTAGTGGGTTCCGGTGGCCTTTCAGGAAATATTTACCTCGAGACCGTTCGAAGTATGGGAAGTACATTTAATTATTTCAACGACAAATTCAATTTCAATTATCCAATCTCTATGTTTGACAGAGGTGAAGACGGTGTTGTAATTAAAAAAGAAATTGCCGATTACGAATCTTTAATTGCCTTTTTACAAGAATTAAACAGCAAAGGAAAACCTTATGCTTTTGATTATCCTTTATCATTAACAACACTTTCTAATTTAGCCTCTACCTCTATTAAGTCTTCGACAACTTATACTTTTAGTAACGCTAAAGAATACCAAAGTTTTTTATCTGAATTAAATTTAGATAATACACTTTGGAAAACCATTGGATCTCCAGAAAGAGGTTTCAAAATTGGTTTTAACAAATTTGATATTTCCTTTAAACAGAACAAAGTAATAGGTTCGAATATTAAAGGAAAACTATTATTTGAAAAGTTTAAAATAAAACGGCCAAATGAACCAGAAAGACCATTTAGTGCCATTCTTGAAGGACATTTATACGATGACGGAGATTTTAATCTTACTGCTTCATTTCCTAAAGAAACAGCTCCTCGTGCCAATTTACTGAATCTTGTCGATTTTGATTTTTACAGTTTTGAACTGGGAAAACAAGACAAAGATTATTATGTAGGAACTTCATGTTATGTTTCGTTTCCTAGTGTTGTCATGCAGCGATTAATGAAAGGACAGGGAATTAACATTGAAAAACTTCGTATTTACAGCGATGGAAGCATCGAGGTTGAAGGAGGTTCAATCCCAATTCCGATCAACTTTTCATTAGAGCTTGGTCCGGTTAAGATGTCGGTTACGAATGTAAATTTTGGTTCTACCCAAATTAACGGACGTAAATATAATTTCTTTGGTTTTGATGGTGCTATCAGTATCAATCCGCTTGGAGTTGACGCTCGTGGAGAAGGTGTTAAATATTATTACTGTACTGAAGACGGTCACGAAGATTCGTTTATCAGAATTCAAACTATCGAGGTTGATTTAATCATTCCAGGAACAGCCACAGAAGCATCTGCAATGGCTATCATCAATGGTATGATTTCGCTTCCTGAACCTGGAAAATCTCAAGAATTTAAAGGGCAGGTTTCCTTAAAACTGCCAAAAGCAAAAATTTCAGGTGGTGTTGGCATGCGATTTATGCCTAAATATCCGGCATTTTTAGTAGATGCTCATATTGAGCTTCCTACTCCTATTCCGTTAGGGTTTCTTGCTATTTCTGCTTTTAGAGGTTTATTAGGTTTTAGATATGTAGCAACTAAAGAAGCCGCAGGATTAAATAAAGATAATTCATGGTACGAGTTTTACAAACATCCAAAACCTGGAATTAATATTAATAAATTCAGCGGTCCACCTGATTCCATGCAGTACAAATCGCCATTCTCTATTGGTGCCGGAGCGACTTTTGGAACCATTGCTGATGGCGGACATGTATTGTCATTAAGGGCGATGTTGTTATTATCTCTTCCTACTCTATTTTATATTGAGGCAGGATTAAATGTTATTGCCGGACGATTAGGACTTATTGAAGATGATCCTAGCAATCCTCCATTCTTTGCCATGGTAGCATTTGGAGATGATTCGTTAGAATTGGCTGCCGGAGCAGAATTTAGTATTCCTAAAGACAAAGGTGAAATCTTCCAGTTGCATGCTTTGCTGGAAGCAGGTTTCTTCTTTAAAAACCAAAAACCGTGGTATGTAAATATTGGATCTAGAAAAGACCCAATTATGGCCAGAATTCTGACTTTATTTTCTGCAAAAGCTTTTATCATGCTTTCGGCTCAGGGAATTGAGGCTGGAGCCCGATTAGATTTTAAACTCGAAAAAAGCTTTGGTCCTGCTAAGGTAAAACTATGGGCTTATTTAGAATTAGGAGGGAAAATTTCTTTTAAACGTCCGCAAATGGGCGGTTATATTACTGCAGGCGGCGGAATTCAAATTAAAATTTGGATTATAAAAGTTGAAATTGCTCTGGACACCGTTTTCTCAGTTGAATCCTTTAGACCATTCTTAATTTACGCTAAACTGCAATTAAGTGTTCGTGTAAAAATTGGTTTTGTAAGAGTTCGTAAAAACTTTCTTATAGAACTTCAATGGGACATTGACCGAACCGTTGATCGTACGCCATACAGTCCGCTGCCAAAAGGAACACTAGGAGATGACGAAGACAACCGAACATTAGAAAATGTAAAAGGAGTTCACATGCTAACTAATCAGGCTTTTGCTCTTGATTATTTCAAATCAACAGATGATAATGGCTACGATTCAACTAAATTTCATGACGGAATGCCAAAAGCAGAGTTAATTAAAAACATAATTCCGCTAGACACGTATATCGATATTAAAATGGCAAAAGGCTTATTGCCAAATCCATCATTATCTAAAAAAATTGGCGGTTATACCGGCGATGCAAAAAACTATACAGATATGATGCCGCCAATTGAAAAAGTTGCCGGAAGACCAATTCGTCAGGTTAAACATAAATATGAAATTAAATCAATTAATTTAAAATCATGGAATGGATCTGTCTGGGAAGATTATCATCCGTTTGAAGCTGTTGTAGAACAAAAAGAACGCAGTAAAGTCACAAACTTACCTTGGGCACAATGGCAGAAAGCAATTGACCAATATGACAGTATTCGTGTTTTAGCCACAGATCCATTTTCATTTTTAAGCTCTGGTGAACCAGGCTGGCATGCGCCGGAGCAATTCGGGATCACTCCGTCTAAATTGTTCTGTAAATCTGATGAAATCAAAAAAGAACATACTGATTTCCTAAGGCAAAAAATTGGGCAACGTTATTATGTTCCTACACAATATACCGCAGATAAAATTAATGGATTGTTTTTTAGACTAATTGGAGAAGTTCCTGAAGTTCTTGAAAACAGCCAAACCACAGAAGGCGATTTTATGAGTATTACCGGAGAGAGAAATCCTCATAAATACATTAAATCACTAGCATTTAAAAACTATAATGAACTAGAAGTTATTTTCCCTCAATCTGCCATTGAGCCGGCATTTAAGCTTACAACGCAGGCCAAAGAAGTAAAAATAAAAGCGTATACATCTGTTATTAAAGAAGGCGCTAAACTAGCTTCTTATGAAATTGTTGATATAAGAAAAACTGCTGGAGGAGATATTTTTACAGAGTTAACATACACTAAAGCTGAGCTGTTAAATGAAATAACTTTATATCACAAAGAAATTGATGCAAGCTCAAAAACAAAAATCGATAAAATTGTAATTACACCAATTGCGGCAAATGCAGAAGCAATTAAAGACGTGAGAAACCAAATTGCAGCATTGTTTGATGATACCTACACCAGTGCAAACGGAGACTTTGTAATGTCCGGGCCGCGCGACCTTGAAAAGTATGATTTGTTACTTGCAAAATTAAACCAATTAAAAACCAATGCCGGAAATGAAAATATCCAGGAAGGAACGCCAAATGCATTGACTTTTACGCATTATTACGGATATAAAGGAAAAGATTTATATGCTTTCGACAAAGTAATAAAATACAACGACACCTATATTATCTCTTTCCACCCACAGGAAAATACTACCGTGCTTTTACAAATGAACTCAAATGGTGATATTTTAAGAGAACGTGTATTAAACGGTATTGTTACTTCGATGCAGGCTGTAAATGGAAATTTACTGGTAACTCAGGCTCTAAATGCTGATCAATGCAAAGGGATTGGAGAAGCCATTATTGATCTTGATTTTATTGTAGGCTGTGAGTCTCCTATCGATGCAATGGCTATTGTTGAGCTTGATGAAGAATTAAATTTAAAAACAGGAACTCAATACTTAAATAGTTATTCTTTAGGATTTAATAAAGTACTGCCATTGGCCAATAATGAATTGCTTTGGATTAATACATTAGAAAATGAAACTCAAATTAATTGGGTTAACGGAAGCAGCCGCGATCTTATTAAACGTGTAAAAATAAATGGAACGGCAATAAAAGTTCTTCAGCATAGTGATGCGGAGTTTAGTTTGATTACGAAAGACAAGAAAATTATTCGCTTGGATCTTAACACGAGTACAAAAGCAATTTCTGTAATCGATACAAAAGTACTTTCTGATGCCTCTATATCTGAAATCATTGATGCTGTTATTACCAACGGAAAAACTTTGGTTACTGTTCAGTTTTCAAACGGAAAATTTGGTTTAGCTCAAATTACAGGAAACTCATTAGATATCGTAAAACAAGAAATCATTTTCGATTCGGCAGTTTATTTATCTAACAAGACTTTGGCTGATAATTCGATTATAGCGTATAATAAAGATTATTTATTTGTATTCAATGCAACATTAGAGCTTAAAAGATTAATTAAAAGAGGTAATACGGTAGAAAATGCGTCAATCATTCATATTCAAAATGAACCTTCTGAAAATGAAATTCTGATGCTTTCCTCTAAACCTAAAGAAAAAGGAGTTTACTACTCATTGTTTAATAATCAGTTTGATAATTGTTCTTTATATGCTGCAGAAAATGTTACACTTACTTCGTCTGTTGCAGTATTAACAACCGAAGTTACAAGTTTAACTACACTTTCTCTTACTGCCAAAGTGGATTATAACAAAAGACCTAAAAATTCTAAATTAATTACGGTTAATGATACGATTTGTTCAACCGGATATACAGAAGAAGATCCTGAGTTAGATTACACAACCAGCGTTCAGAGTATCGAGTGGTTAAGCAAAGAAAGCTATTTCCATAACACAACAATTCCTTCAATCGAGGCCGTACAAGAAAACCGGGAAGCGATGGAAGCTGCAGTACGAAATACTGTTCAGCCAATCTGGAGACCTAATACAACCTATTGTTTAGATTTTACTTTGACTGATGCTGTAGATGACAAGAAACCAATTGCTTTTAACTATTTCTATGGATTTAAAACGTTAGGTCCTGTTGGACACTTCCCTGTTCCAGATCCTATTCCAGAACCGGTATTGCCGGGTGAACTGCCTCCGGCAAAGAACGAATTGACAGATTTGTCAAAATCACCATTGACATCGTTAAGGCAATATTTAGATTATAATCGTTCTTATCCAAATGCAGATGGTAGTTTATTGCAGTCTAAACCTGTTTTCTACGGACATGAACAATGTAAGATTTCGATGTTTTTTACAAGTCCTTATGTTTATCACATGTTTAAAGGCTGGTCTGCTTATGGCGCTAAAAGAGAGGAAATCCAGGGATCATTGAATCTTATTATAAAAGACCCTCTTAATGACACGCTTATTCCATATCCGCTTCCAGAAGAGACCGTAACTTATCCAAGAGCAACAGAAGGAGATAATGAAGGAGATGCAAAATGGGTAAGTGATAACGATCCTAGAATTCCATTGGGTATTAAATTGATAAATAACTTTATCGGTGCTCATCCTGAAACAAAATGTGGTATTCTTTTAGGAGATCCTTTACAACCAAAATCTTATGGATATCAAGTTAACCTAACTGATTTGCAACCTTCAAAACTGTATACCGTTTTAGCTAATAATTATTATGATGTTAACCAAAACAAAAAAGTAGATGAAAAAGAAAATGTTTTAGTTCACCAATACGGATTTCAGACTTCTCGTTACAAAAATTTTGAAGAGCAAATTCAGAGTTACAACATCGATGAAGCCACAGATCGTAAAGCAGTCTTTGATGTAAATGTAAAGGTTAATCAGGAACAAATTGATGCCTTATATCATTTAGCCGCAGCAAAAACTGAAGCAAATACATTAAGTGATTCAATTGCAATAAAATACCAGCATTCATTTGATCGCGCCATTGAGGGAGTTTTAAAACTATCTCCTCTTGATCCGGCTCAAAATACTGAGGTAAATAAAATTATTGATACCAATACAGGTAAAATCATAGCGCTTTTAATTCGTAATCCGGAGCCCTTTAATATTCCGAAAATACCGTTGAAAGAAATCCAGGATACTATTTCTGTGGTAACGATCACGGTCGAAAACGAAAAGAAAAAATATACTAAAAAAGATGCTTATAATGTACTGCATTCCAAAGATTATTCGCAGGTATTGATAATGCATGATGATAAATTCATTTTAGAGCCTAATGTGGATATCATGTTTGATTACAGAATGTGGAATAACGAAGAAATTGCTGTAAATGCAACTAGAGCATTGACTTCATCAATTGACAGGCAAGACATAAAAGTACAACTACAAGCAGAATCAGAAAATATAAATCTTTAAAAAACAATAAAAAATGAGTTCTATAAATCTTCAGGCAATCCCAATCTCGGACTGCGAAAAATATATAGCAATCGTTGTTGACGAATCGGGTTCGATAAACACCAATGAAGCACAGCAAATTAGAGATGGACTGACTTCTTTTATTAATGCTCAGGCGCAAAGCAATATAACACTTTCATTAATCGGAATGTCTGACAGCGATACCGCTGTCAGAACCGATAATGTTATTCAGAAAAAAATTGTAGGTAACAAACAGGATTTTTTAAGCTGGATTAATCTATATGGCAATGGCAAAGTTACTATCCAATCTGATTATTGGGCATCTGGTTTGCAAACCGCCAAGAATTTAGCTGTAACTCCTGATATTGTTTTCGTTGTAACAGACGGAATTCAGGTAAACAACTCTGAATTTTTAAAGGATTTATTCACTGATTTAAATCTAAAATCACAGGTTTTTGTTTATGGTGTTACGAGCACAATAGAAGATATTAAGGAGTTAACAACACCATTAAATACTTTTTTAGGCAGAACACCAAAACTAAAAGAGGATAAAATCTCTGCTTTGGACTCAGATTACCTTAGGGTTCCTGATTTCAGTACTTTAGGAATAGAATTAAACAAGCTTGTTACTGATTTGTCTACTGCTCAAACGGGCTGTATTTCGAATGTAAGTATTGTTGAAAGCAAAATCGTTTATCCTGTTTTAAAGAAAGGCATTAAAGTAAGTCAGCAAGCCGGAACTCTGGTTCTTAGAAATAAAAGTCGAGTTTCTCTTACCTTAAGCACAGGAACAAGAATACATAGCAGGGGCAACTTAAATGGTTTAACTTTTAAACTTCAAAATGCCGTTACAATTCCGGGTTCAACACAAATTGAGGTTGTAGTTCGAATTGAAGGAAAACCATTAGCGCTCGGAAATTTCTTTACTCCAATTGCTTTAAACAATGTTGAAAATCCTTTAGGTTTTAATATTAGCTTTAAAGTTGGCAAAGAATCATCTATAATTGATATTGCTACAGGAAAAACAAATCTGCAGTCTACGTATTTGCAAATTGCTGCTTCAGGTTCAAAAGGAGTTGACAGCACCAGAGGAATTCATCTTCGCTGGCTGCTTGCTGGTAAATTGGGCGAAAAACATCTTCCAAAAGGAGATTTATATAAGGGTGAAAAAATTAATTTTAATAAACCGGAAGACTTTGTAAAACTATACAGAGCTCCTTATACAAAAGTAAGCCACACTTTAGATCTAACCAGAGAACCAAATGTTGTAGATAATCAAAGGGCTTTATGGATTTATAAGACAATGGATTCTAAAAGATCTATTTATGTTAGTTTTCAAAATAAATCAAAGTATAAATCAGTCAAACTTGGTATAGATCCGTTAGCAAATGCTGCCGCTTTTATAAAGGCATACGGAAACAACTTAATTGAAATTGAAAATAAAACCGAATTGTTTTTTGCTGCAGAATTAAACTTTTCACCACCAACATCCTCAAGCAAGGTAAGGTTAGAAACTTTATCTGTTGCAGAGAATACCATTATTGCTGCTAAGAGAGTTACCAACCGTAAAAGTTATTCTTCGACACAACTAAATAATGTTCGTTTGCTTGCAGAGAACGGAAGAAGCATCCGATTTAAGGCTGATAACTGTACTTTGAATGCTATAAACTTTGAGTTTTATTCAGATTTCATTACACATGCCAATACTAATGGCGATTGGAATTTAAAAGGCAAATATGGTTTGAGCAAAAATGATATCGAAGTTTTTGAGCAATTAGAACCAAAACTCAATACGGTTCATGGAAAATGGCTAAAATATAATGATGGCGAATATGTAAATATTACCAATTATAAAAACAAATGGAACAGGCTAGCCATTGAAGGAGATGAAAGCGATAAAAACATTAAGTCAATCGTTGAACGCTATATCGAATTAAGCGAAAATCCAAATGACCCAACCGCATTAGAAGCTATCAACTTTGGAGATCTTGACGCAGATAAAGATCCTGAACCGGGAGAAGAACAGGACGATGCAGAAAAAATATCTAATCTTGATTTGTTAAATATTGCGGCAAACGATTACCATATTGCACGTATGTTAGGTTTGGGATGTATTGATATTGACGAAGAAGTGCTTTCCGGAGACTATGTTTATCTAACAGAATACACCACTTTTGGTGATTTGGGAGATGGCCTGGGATCAAGAGAGGTTCAGCATCTTTCTATGAGTATTCCAACTTCTACAGCTACAGAGCGTTTTTCTCTGCCGGTTCAATTAAATAAAATTGTGCCTGGTTTAAATGTGGGTTCAGATGAAAATCAAAATGCTCAAATTACAGATCCAAACGGATATAGTTTTGACGGAAAGAAAAGATACGTAAGTTTGTTTATGGATGACGTCATGGATTATGACATAGCATCTACTAAGGCTGATGATTTCTTTAAATCTTCATTAGAATATGACGGAAGCTCCTTTACATTCCCTATTTATGTAGGTATTGATTTTAAAATTGATGGAGAAACAAACTGGAGAAAACCAGAAATATCATTTGATTTAGAATATCGCAATGTCAATAAAAATCTTGAAGAATCATATTATGAGCCGGTACCGGTTATTATTCCGGATGCTGGAAAATCAATCTTAAATGTACGTCAGGAAGAGGCCGGTAAAAAAACCTATATCTATCAGGGATATGGCGTTAATATTTTCTCCAGAGCATCTGCCGGAAGAAGAATAAGTATTGAGTCTGATATTAAACCGGCAGACAATTTAATGCCGCCAGGCAATATTAACTCACTTTTAATTACCGAAGAAAACCCATTAATGTTCACCTCTCAATCTGAGCAGGAACGTCTTGGTAGGATTATAGGAGACGATCCAACATTGGTTAGAATTTTATTTGACTATTACTCGGCTCAGGAATTATTAAGTTACACTGTTCCTTCAGAAATATCTGCTCAAAAAGCTGAGTTAGACAAAAACAGTATTTTTCCTGATACAGAAGAAATATTTGCAGATCATTTTAAACTATACTACAAAGACGGACTTCCTGAAGTAGAATATGGTGAAATTGCAAGTATTAATAATGATGATGAACTGACCTCAATTGTTACAATAAAAGAGTATAAAGTTCTTAGTAGCGGCGAAGATGTTAAAGTAACATTAACTGAAAACAATAAAACAAGATTTACTGGAGGAATTCTAACAGTTGGAGATCAAAATTATGTGATTCAGGATATTAATGTTGTTCTTAAACCAAAACAAAAACCTCAGGATCCTGATGAATTTGGCTATGCTAATATCACTGTACTTAAGAAAGAAGTAAGTGACCGTACTCATGCTGAGGGAGATGCCACAATAGACTCTGACCAAATTAAGGGCATAGAAAAGCCTGAGAGTAAATTATGCACTTTGGTTCAAAACATGTTAACAGACTCGAACTGGCATAAACCGGAAATTGATTTTAAAGTTCAATATCCCGAAAGTTTAAATATTATTCATCGTGAAGTTATTCAGCCTGAAAGCGAAAACACAACAGAGCTGCAATTAGAGAAAACCAGAGGTATCTGGAAAAATGCCCTAATAGAAAAGGTATTGGAAGATGCGTATAAAATGGATAAAAACGGACAATATGAATTGGACAAAGATCAAAAACCAATCAAATTGGCTGACAAAAAACATTTAGGTTTATATCAAATCACTTTTTCTGGTTTTAATTTACCTCAGCACCCTCAGTTTAAAGCAGGAAACGAAAACTCTGTAGAATGGTTTAATGGTATTGTTCGTTTATTTACAAAAAGCTCTGTTAAACAAGGAGTTTCGGTTCCCGTAAAAACCAGAAAAGAATTTAAAGTTGTTCGCACAAAGAATATTGGAGAAACAGGAGATTTGGTTTTATATGTTAATGATACAGATTTCAAATTAGGAGATTATGTAAATCAAACAATGCTCGAAAGCCATGATGAAATCATTATTGGAAATAAAGAAGTAAACTATTATCCTAGTTATAAAGTATATCTGTACAAAGACCAAGCTTCTGGAATTACAAAAGAAAATATTCAGCCAAGAGCTGGCGAAAGTACACGCTACTCTATTTTCGGAATTAGTTCGCGTGCTGTTCGTCCTACTTTTGAGTACAAATCCAAGATTAGTATTCCGAGTCCTATGTATGCCGTTAGAGTTGAAAAGGCCGAAAAACCAGAAATTACAGAGGGACATAATTTATATGCCACAAGACCTGATTTTTACAATCGTTCGACTTTTACTTTTACAACTCAATACAAAAAAGAACGTAAACCTTACGGAGCTTTGCATTATAGAGCCAATGAGCAAGACTTCCTGAATCTTTTGTATAAAACAACAACTATAAATACAATTCGTGAAGAACTAAAAAAATTGGGTGGCAATGAAGAACCTGATTTTGAAAAAAGATGGACAAACTTTTTAGACTTTAAATACCTTGAAATTAATGGGAATTACAAAGCCTTCCCTGAAAATGAATCTGAGCCAAACTATAGATTTCCATTGCCGGATAATGACGAATTTATAAAGTTAATTAATGATTTTATCGAATGGCATAATCAGGCACAAACTCAGGAAGAGTTTAAAGAGGCAAAAATTACCTCTTTAACAGCACTTAATAAAGCTATAATCTCAAAAGGAGTTGAAAAACCTGTACTGGCTGTTTATTTTATTGAAGAAGCTATAAAATCAGCCTACGTTCCATTAACAGAAGTACCGGTTATTTATGAATACATTAAAGACAATACGTATGTACCAACCAATAAAAAGCAGACAATTAAAGATAAAAATGGTCATGCCTTAAAACCAACCGATCCCGATTTTGATATTGCGCCAATGATGAAGATCGTTAATGAAACTGAAAACATAACACAGTTTACTGACTTTAATCTGGATGGAAATTCACAAAGTTTTTATTTCTATGCGGTTCGCGAAATGGATATTAAAATGAATTTTAGTGAACTTAGTGATCCTTTAGGACCTGTAAAACTGGTTCCTTCAAATCCGCCTCAAACGCCGGAAATTAAGCGAATCATGCCAATTCTTGAAAATCAGGTTTTAGGAATTAAGCCTTCAATTCAGTTTGAAATAAATGCTTATCAGCCGGAATACAAAATCGGAAAAATCAATATTTATCGTGCCTCTTCAATGCTGGATGCACAATCGATAAGAACGATGACACTGGCTAAAGAAATTGTAATTGACGAAGATACTTTATCTAATGAGTTTGATAATGTCTGGACAGTTTATGATGAATTTGAAGATTTAGAATTTGTTCCCTTTGGCGATGGCCTTTTTTACCGAATTACGGTTTCAAGAAAAATCGAATATGCAGATCCAGGTTCAACAAAAGAAAATCCTATCATCAATATTGACTATGCGCCTTCACAGCCATCAAAAATTACAGCTACTGTAATTGCTGATACTATTTCGCCTGAATCACCTGTAGTAGAAGCATCAGGAAATATAACCGGAACAAATGCTGAAGTTTTAAAACCAGTCATTTTCAATTGGAAGAAAACAGTTCACAATGGTAAATATCATTTATACAAAATGACCCAATCTGGGAATTGGGAAAAAATTCATGAAGTTACTTCTAACCTGGATGATGTCAGTCTTCCGCTGGAAAGTGTAAACTCTTATACAGATGAATTGATTATTAAAAATGATGATGGTGAAAGAATCTATCACCATTTCAAAGTAATCTCTGAAAACTCATCAGGAATGTTTAGCAGTGAAGGAAAAATCTTAACTCTTTAAAACTAGCAGCAAATACCAATGATTAAACTCATTGGTATTTTACTCCGCTTCATCTAAAAAAAATTTACAGCAAAAAATAAAATTAAACAACATGGCAACAAGCAGAAATGACTTTCACAACAAATTCAAAGATGGAGATATTCCGTCACACGTTGACTTCGTCGAAATTTTTGACAATTTCGTTCATAGAGATGACGATAAAGCCGATTTTCAAATGGTGGAAACCGGTACAGACAATGAGCATTACATTACTCCGGCACTTTTAAAAAGCATTTTTCAAAATTCAGGAATTCTTTCCGGTAACTGCTATTCTCCATACAAACAATATGAGGACGATTTTACAGGCATAACAATAGAATTAGAATTTCCCCCTGTTGAAAACAGTGTTAAGGTATTCAAAAACGGACAGTTATTAGAAGAAAATGAAGATTACCAACTAAATTCTGACACTGGAATAATCATTTTTAGTGAAGGGATTACGAGCCGAAATATTGAGGTAAACTATTGGTTTAAAAATACCAATCCTACATCTGACAATTCTGATTCCATCTTTGGTAAAGCATCTATCCCTTACAAAGAAAATTTTAGCGCCGACACTTTTAATGATGATACTATTACACTAAAAGAGACGCCTCTTAAATACAGTGTAAAAATATACAAAAATGGCCAGCTGCTTCGAGAAGGTAAAGATTATTCTATAGCAGAAGACAGTGCCGTTATTACATTTTCTGCCCCTATAAGCGGCCGTAATATCGAAGTCGATTATTGGTTTCAAAGCTCAATTTCATTAACAGATCCTGAATTGAATACAAAATATGTTGACTTAACCACAAAACAAACCGTTGCAGGAAATAAAACCTTTACAGAAACTATTGAAAGTAAAGGTTTTATTAAAACAGGCGGCGCTTCTAACCAGTATTTAATGGCTGATGGTTCTGTTTCTAATTCTACAAGTTCTGATTATGATGCCGGACATTCCCCTTTTGGTATACCACTGACTGGTGGATATCAAAAATTTAGTAATGGTTTAATATTACAATGGGATTATTTAATTAATGGTTCTAGCAATTATACTTTTCCTATTGCCTGGCCTAAAAGAGTAGGCAGTATAGTTCTCTCTACACATAGAAGTTCCTCAGGAAATAAAGGTTTTAATCATGTTTTTAATGTTACAGGTACCTCATACAATGCAATTATTGATGGTAGTACCGGATACATGTTTGCAATTGGTTATTAATAAAAAAACTTAAAAATAAAAAAAATGTATAAAGGAACATACAGCGAAAACGGAGAATACACAGGATTTTATGTTGAAGGAATTCATGAAAATATCCCACAGCCCAATATTGAATTATCTGAAGAAGAATGGCAGCAAGCCTTATCAAAAAACTACAAAGTAATTAATGGTAAACATGCTTATTCTGCATTCGTTCAGAGTCAGGATGATATTCTGGAAAATTTAAGAGTCACCAGAAACATATTGTTAGCTGAAAGTGACTGGACACAAGCGGGAGATTCTCCTCTTTCTGATGAAAAAAAATCAGAATGGAAAACCTATAGACAGGCACTAAGAGATTTAACTGATCTGGATGATCTATCTTCTATTGTCTGGCCTGTAAAGCCATTGTAATTTTAAAAAAACTCAATGATTCTCTGATGGTTTTAAAAACAAAAAAACAACATTATTACTTCATAAAAACATAATGTATGGAAGAAAACACAACATTTAAACCTTTTGAATATTTAGACCATTATACTCCGGTAGAAGGCTTACAGGTTTATTATAATACAGAAAAAAACTTAACACTTAAAAAGAATGACTGCGTTAAAGGAACAACCGGGAACCCAGTTACTTTAACTGCAAATGCCAATAAATTTGTATCAACATTAAGTTCTATTGAAGCAAATGAGCAAGCCGAATCATGGCTTAATGCAAATGCTCAGGCCTATGCTAATAATACCGGAACCTGCGGTATTAGACCTACAGCATGGCGTGGAGCAAACTCTTCATGTGTTTTAGAGCCGCCTACAACTTTATTACCTTTTGATTATATGGTAATAAAATACAAGTGGGCTCCTGGCGCCGGTGTTGATTTAGATACTTTTACTGGTTTCGTAAATACAGGCATTAGCACTTTAGATAAAAAATGGGTAGGATTTGGACTCGGAAATGAAATTCCGACTAGCGCAATTGCACAGGATTCTTACATTATGTGGGGCGGTGACATTCAGGATGTAACAGGTACCGAAACTTGTCTGATTAATTTCAAAAAAGTAAAAGAAGTTTATTCTAATCTCAATGATATTCAAATTAGAATGGCCGGAGTTTGGTGGGTTTCTAAGGCTAGTGGAAATATTGATGTAGAAATTACCACCTTTCTTGGCGGTACAATGACAAAAGAGGGTAAAGACATCATAAATAGTGACGGTGATCAGGTTCAGCAATTAAACTTTTCAAAAAACATTTCAGTACAGGGTACACATCTCGCAATAGACCAAGTTACTCACATTGGATACATTAACTATTCTAATAACCTATCAACTGCGAAGGTTGTAATAAATTATTAAAAACATGGAAAACACAGGATATAAGTCTTTTGCTTTTTTAGAAAAATACTATACAGATGACAATACCTCCACAGAAGAAACAAAACCAAATGTAACATCAGATCCAGATTATATTGCTCCTATTTTAGATATTACGACCTGCCCGCCTGTCACTCGACATTACAATAGCCAACAAACTAAAACCGTTACAAAAAATAATTGTTCCCCGGGAGAAACAGGTACTAAAGTTGAACTTATTGCTTATGCAAATCAATTTGTATCCTATGACAGTATAACTGATGCAAATAATCAAGCACTTGCCTGGTTGGAAAATAATGCTCAAATATATGCGAATTATGCGGGAACCTGCATTGCTGATTCAACTCCTCCTACAAGTCCTTTTTTAAGTGTGTCTTCGATTACTTCAAATTCATTGATATTATCATGGACTCCAGCAACAGACAATGGAACAATTGCAGGTTACGATATATATAAAAATGGAGTTTTACTAAGTTCAACTTTATCTGATGTATATACTTATTCTGTCAGCAGTTTGTCTCCATCTACGACATACAATTTTTATATAAAAGCAAAGGATGCTACAGGAAATTCAAGCAATAGTAATGTTTTAACCAGTACGACGCTATCTTCTCTTCTATCTCTAAATGCAGTAAAATCGGTAATTTTTGAAAATAAAGCGAGATCATGGAGCGAATGTAGAGATGCCTCTTCTGCAGATTTACAACATATCGATAATACGTTTATTGGTGCAGCTGTAAGTGCAGATAGTTTATTATATTCTCTAAATAGATATAGAGGTGTTATTGATACTTCGTCAATTACTATCAAGCCAAAATCTGCTAAAATAAAATTTAAGTTTGCAGAAAACACAGTTGGCAATGCGTTGACTTTTAATCTATTTGGATCCAATATTCAGATTCCACTTAATCAAGAATTTCAACCTGCTGATTGGAATGACTGGGACAATAGTACCTTTATTAATAGTATTTCTGTTCCTATAAATTCTACAGCTTATAACGAAATAAATTTAACTAGTTCTCAATTAGATTTACTCGTTTCAGGTCAAGCCTATAATTTTTTCCTAATTTCTAATGGTGATAAAGAAACTTCTAAACCTGTTTCAAATAGCAGGCCTTTATTATCAATAACTGCCGAAACTGGCCAGATATATTTAGAATGTCAATTTTAATAAAGACAATTTCATAATAGAATAAAATTGGCTGATTTAGAAATAAATCAGCCAAATAAAATTTCAACTAAAATGAGGAACTAAGTTTCACTTATTATAACAACACGCAGTTGATAGCACCAGAGCGTTAGATAAAAAAATATGTATCTAATACTCCATAGGTCCAAGTGTAAAAGACCCAATAAAAACATTCAAAAGATACTCTTAGAACTCATTTCGAAACATTTTACCAAAAATTTAAAATGATTAAAGTGAATTTTAGAATTAAAACTTTTTTGCTCCCAAATTGCAAATAAGACTTAGGAATAAGCGGTGTCAATAAAACCCAAGATAATACACTATATCAATAATACGTCTGATATAAAGTTATCAATTTACAATTGTCAAAAAAAAAATCAATTTATTATTACAAATTAAATACCACAAAAAATGAACACAAATCACAACAGAATAAAAGTATCTGACTTAGAAACAGATGATCCAGATAAAATTTTAGTTACAAATTCAAAAGGTGAATTAGAATTTACAGCCACAAAAAATATCAAGGTTGATAGTTACAATGCTTTAGATTACGACCAGGAAGGTAAAGCTCTTGATGCAAGACAAGGTAAAGTTTTAGCTATCGCGATTGCCTTAAAAGAAGACTCTATTAACAAGCAAAATAGTTTAGCACATGATGGTTTAGGAAAAAAATTCCCTACCGTCGATGCTGTAAATGAGGCTATAGGAAATGTAAGTAACGCAATTGACATAATTAACGGACAGATAGTATAATGGGAAAAATATCAGATAAATTAGTTTTTTTAGGAGAAACGAAATCAGAAATTCGTGATGCAATAATCTCTAAAGGAGTATCTGTTCCGATAGAAACCACCTTTCGTGAATACGCCGGAAAAATTAGAGAAATAGAAATCAATAACTGCAATGACAATGACGATGATAATGAAGGTCCTGATCCAGAGGTAACTCCATGGACAGAACAGTTTTGGCAAGATACTTATGATTCTTATGTTCGTCCTTCTGACTGGCTAACAATGCCAGATATAAATATAGGAGAACAAAAAGTAGTCTTATTGCATGCTGTTAGTAATTCTGCATCTAATTTTTGTGCTTTTACGGTTGCAGGGGCATATCATGTCGATTGGGGGGACGGAACTTCAGGCAACTTTGCGTCAGGTGCTACTGCTTATAAGAATTTCAATTATACCAACTTTGTGGGTACAGACTCAACATTAGGATACAGACAAGCCCTTATTACGATAACGCCACAATCAGGACAAAATTTAACAGCTTTAGACTTTACTACAATACACAACCAGACAGGACTTATTTCGGGGTATACTTCAAAAATATTAAGCGTAAAAATGGCTGGGGCTTTTATAAGTTCTCTCGTTTTTGGTAAAGCTACCCCTGTTGTTACCAACAGAATGTTAAGAGAGTTTGATTTTATTGGTACCAATAGGATTGCGGATGCTTCTTATATGTTTGCTGACTGTGTTCAATTAGAACGAATAAATCATTTCGACACATCAACAATCACAACTTTTGCTTACGGTTTTAAAGGATGTACAAGGTTAGAAACTGTTTCAGTATTTTCTCTCAATTCATGTACAGTTGTTTCAAATATGTTCGTTGGCTGTAATAATCTTAAAACGATTCCTCTTTTTAGTAATACGCAAAAAATTATTGATTTTTTACAGTTCTTTAGTTCTTGTTATAATATGAAATCTATCCCACTTATTGACGTTTCAGGAGGAACTAATTTTATGGGCATGTTTTCTAATTGTTATAATCTAGTTGAAATTCCGTTGCTAAACACATCAAGTGGAGTAAACTTCGCTAACATGTTTTTAACTTGCTATAATCTAACACAAATTCCACCTCTAAACACAATAAATGGAGATAATTTCTCTAGTATGTTTTTTGAATGTAATCAACTAAAAACTCTTCCACCTTTAAATACAAAAAATGGAACAAATTTCTCCAATATGTTTACTACTTGTAGGAGACTAAAAGTTATTCCTCTTTTAGACACTAGCAACGGAACAAATTTCTCTGGTATGTTTGGGGCTTGTAGAATACAGGAAATTCCATTATTAAATACTATGAGTGGAGTAGATTTTTCCTATATGTTTTCAAATTGCACTAGTTTGAAAAATATTCCACTACTTGTTACTGTAAATGGAATAAATTTTTCTAACATGTTTAACAACTGTTACAATTTAACAAGTGTTCCGTCACTTAACATGGCAAACGGAACGAATTTTTCCAATATGTTTTACTATTGTTTTAACTTAAGAAATGTTGATTTGCTTAACACTGCAAACGGAACAAATTTCTCTAGTATGTTTATTGGCTGTCATAAATTAAGAGAGGTTCCTCTACTTAATACCACAAAAGGAACAAATTTCTCAGGTATGTTTAGTTATTGTTATAGCCTTAAGAACATACCGCTTTTTAATACCGGAAATGCAGTAACAGTAGCAGATATGTTCAGTAATTGTCGTATATTAGAAACAATTCCACTTTTAAACACTATAAATGTCACAAATTTCTATAATCTGTTCTCAAACTGTTATAGCTTAATTACAATTCCGCAGTTGAACACATCAAATGGAAAAAATTTTAGTAGCATGTTTGATAACTGTAGAATATTGGATAACATTCCACTTTTAAATACAGAAAATGGAACAGATTTATCAAATATGTTTTCGGGATGCCAAAGTTTAAAAAGTACTCCAGCCTTTGCATTAACAAAAGCAACAACTTTATCATCAATGTATAATTTTTGCAGTAGCTTAAAAAATGTACCTCCTTTAAACGCAACTCTTTGTATTGACTTTACAGCTATGTTTTCTTACTGTCACAATCTCGAAAATGCACCTATGATTGCTATGTCTTCAGCGCTAAGTGTAGGCCAAATGTTTCGCGATTGCTTCGCTTTAAGGGTTATTCCTCCTTACAACTGGAGCACGGTTACAAACTTTTCAACACCATTCGAAAAAGCGTATAATTTAGCTTCTATACAACACACCGGCATCAAAATAACTCACAGTTATGTTAACATGAATCTTGGCCCATCAGAATTGGTTACAATTTTTAATAATTTGGCATCAGGAGTTGTTGCAAAAACAATTACCATTTCAGGAAACTGGGGTGCATCGATGCTAACGCCAGCACAAAGAGCAATTGCAACAGGAAAAGGCTGGACAATATCTGGGTAAAATCTTCTACTAAAATTATTTTTTATGATGAGCAATTTAATGCATAGCTCCTTATTTAGAGATATTAAATACGAAACAGATCCTTTATAATTCAATCACAACCAATTCCATAAAAAGGGAATAGTATAATACTATTCCCTTTTATTGTAATATTTTTTTCCAAAATTTTCTAAACCCCTACTTCTCTCTATAAATCAAATACTGCTTTCTCATTTTTTTAAACTCCTGCAAACCTTCTTTCCAGCTGTTTCTTATTTCCTGTTCCGAAATTCCTGCTTCGATTTGCTGTTGCAGTTTTTCATTTCCTGCCCGAATAGAGAATTTTCTTTTATCGAAAAATTTTGATTTATCTGCCGTAGTTTGGTAGGCTTTAATCAGCCATTTAATTTCGAGTTTATTAATTCTCGGTACTGCCGATAAATCCTCTCCATTACATTCTACACCATTATACAAAGGGTCTTTGTCTCCAAAATTGGGTTTTGGCGTAAATGCAAAATCACTTTTTGGTAAATAAGGCGAACCGTAAATCTGAAATTGTTTTTCGGTTCCGCGTCCCATACTTACGTTTGTTCCTTCAAAAAGACACAAAC